>Skinner_p2__coassemble_9798_pt1 | contig 2034 bp, 2 predicted proteins | sample Skinner_p2__metabat2_low_PE_005 | metagenome-assembled genome bin Skinner_p2 | reverse complement strand
TTGTCGACTTCGTCTTGGCTAAGATGGTGCGCGAGATGGTTTTCAAGTTTCGAGCTGATTCGCTTGATAATGGGTTCGAGCGCCCTACCCTTTGGTGTAAGCATGATGATATGAAGTCTGGCATCCAAAGGCGATCGACGCTTTTCAATGTAGCCATGGGCTTCAAGTTTTGAAGCGTGTGTCGAAACGGTTGACTTAGATTTGTGCGTGATGGCGCTCAATTCAAGAACACTCACCACCGGATTGGTCATGAGTGCTTTCAAAAGATAGCCGTGGCATGGCGACAAGTCGTCAATCCCTTCACGGCGAAGTTCTTGTGTGATGTACTGGTCGATCGATTGAGCAAAACGGTCGGCGAGGTATGGAAATGTGATATTTTTCATCGTGCCATAGTAGACCTATATGACATCACAAGTCCAAACCGTATCGCATCGAAACAATTGTCTACATTAGGTTACGAAGATCAAATAACAAAGCCCCGATGAAGGGGCTCTGCTATTTCGACTAAGTAGTCTTTTTATTTATCGTTGATGGAAGGCTCTCAAATCAGCGGCCGCATTTCGTAATATTCGTTCGGTCGTATCCCAGTCGATACAAGCATCTGTGACAGAGACGCCGTACTTGAGTTCAGAGAGATCAGCAGGAATCTTTTGATTACCAGCATTGATGTTACTTTCGAGCATTACACCGCAAATAGATTGGTTGCCGTTCAATATTTGCGTCAAGCAGTCATGCAAAACGAAGGGCTGCAGTTCATGGTTTTTCATACTATTGGCATGGGAGCAGTCAACGATGATACGTTTTGCGAGCCCTGCCTTTTCAAGGGCTTTTTCGGCAAGCATGATGCTCACTGTATCGTAGTTCGGACGGCCGCCGCCACCGCGCAAGACTAAGTGGCCATAACGGTTGCCTCGCGTATAGACCACGGCACTACGACCGTCTTCATACATACCCAAGAAATGGTGACCTGTCATACTTGACTTGATGGCATTGATGGCCGTATCGAGTGACCCATCTGTGCCGTTTTTAAAGCCAACAGGTGCAGACAAGCCACTCGCCATTTCACGGTGAGTTTGGCTCTCAGACGTCCGTGCGCCAATGGCGTACCAACTGATCAGTTCACCCAAGTACTGAGGGCTAAAGGGATCAAGCGCTTCGGTCGCCAAGGGTAACCCTGTTTCGGTGATGTCGAGTAAGAGCTGGCGAGCCTTCAACATCCCTTCGGCTATTTGGAATGAACCATCCATATGCGGGTCATTGACATAGCCCTTCCAACCCGTCACGGTACGAGGCTTTTCAAAGTAGACGCGCATAACCAGAAGTAATTGGTCGGAAACTTCTTTGGACAACTTCGCAAGACGTCGAGCGTAATCCATGGCTGCAGCAGGATCATGAATCGAACAAGGCCCTGTGATGACTAATAGGCGCTTATCTTCTCCGCGAAGCACCTTACGAATCGCACTACGGCCTTGACGAACGACTTCAGCCGCGCGATCGGTCATTGGCGCTTTCTGTTTAATCTCTGCGGGCGACGCCATCGGTGTGAATCGCTCAATATTTAGGTCTTCAAGTTCGTCAGTTAGGATAGGTTGCATTTCTTGCATGTTGCATATCTCCAGTCACCCTCCTCGGCACTGAAGGGTGACGCAAGTTTTTTACCTGTCCTCTTATCGTCGCAGATTTTGAGAAGGTTTGCGTCAGGAAAGTGTCTTAGTCCTCATGAATTGCATCTCGGGTTTAGGGTTCAATAATTTCCAGAGTGAAGCTGAATCCATGGCTACGCTTGCATCGAACGCAAAGGTCTCCCTGACCTTTAAGGACGACTTGGGTGGCACGTGGTACGAATTTGGCTTGGGTGCCAACTTCAACCTCACCGATGCGACCTACGTCTACGTTGACCTTGAACGCACCAATGCGGGTAATGTCGTCGAAAATTATCGCTGGAATTGCGGTATTTTCCATGCCTTCTAATTGGTCTAATAAAGCCCTTTAAGGGTAGTTAATAGTCTGAAGGACGGCTGCTGTCAGGTGTGA
>Skinner_p2__coassemble_6871_pt1 | contig 2670 bp, 3 predicted proteins | sample Skinner_p2__metabat2_low_PE_005 | metagenome-assembled genome bin Skinner_p2 | reverse complement strand
GGCTTAGTGATTCCAGCGGTCGTTGGTTCGACAGCGCCGTTTATTGGCCTTTTGGGAACCGTTTGGGGTATTTATTTGACCATGATCAAGCTCGGCAGCCAAGAACGCCTTTTGACAATCGCTGATGTTGCGGGTCCGGTAGGTGAAACGCTTATTATGACGGCTTTGGGGTTGGCAGTCGCGATTCCTGCGGTTATAGGCTACAACTTCTTAGAAAAATGGCGTCAGCGATTAGTCGCACAACTTGCCATCCGCGTGAATCGGTGGATGGTAGAAGATTCCGAGCGAGCAAGATTCACAAAGACATCAGAGGATCGTGTATGAAACCGATTCACCCTAGTCAAACGAGTGGCGCCAATGGTTTGATCACTGACATGAATGTGACTCCGATGGTCGATGTGATGTTGGTGCTCCTTGTGATTTTTATGATCACAGCCCCTTTGATGTTTCGCTATCAGCCCTTAGATTTACCTAAAGAAGCGCTTGAAGCCACCCAATCAGATGCCTCGATGATGACTTTGTCGATCACAGCTGATGGAGCGCTTTTTGTGGATGGCATTAAAATGTCTGAAGATGATTTTGTGAGCTTGATGTCGGTTAAAGGAGCTGAGTCTACGTTCTCTGGCGTACGAATCATGGCTGATACCTCCCTACCCTATGGACGCTTACTCCACGTCATGCGGCTATTACAAGCCGCAGGTATTACGAAGATGACGTTTGTGTCGGCACCCAATGCGCCTTAAAGCAACGAGCGCTATTTAAGCAACGGGTCGAAGGATAAAGTTACAAAATAAGACGATTTAGGTATCTTCAGTTTGTCGGCCTATGGCACGTGGATGGCCGACAGCGGTCTCTATACCGACGTCGTTACCCGCTTGACGAAGGCTAGCAACGATCTTACGGTGGATCGTCACTTCAATGGTTCTGTTGATTCGATCACTCTCGGTCTTTCCGGAGAATTAGGTTGGCGCTTCAATTTGATCGACCGCGCCTATGTTGAGCCGCAGGCTGAACTCGCCTACACCTATGTTGACGGCGACAAATTCAGTTTGTGCCACGAAAAGACCACGGCGGACTACGAACTGGGCTCGTTCGACAGTTTCATTGCTCGTGCGGGTGTCTTGACCGGCTACACCTTCCCGAACAACAAGGGTGACGTTTACGTTCGTGCATCTGCCGTTCATGAGTTCATGGGTGACGCCAAGCTTCATGGTGTCCTCGGCTAGACGCATAACACCGAAATGATCGACGGCAAGGATACCTGGATTGAATACGGTATCGGCGTCAATCTGAACTTGACGCCCAACACCTATCTGTGGGCCGACATTGAGCGCACTGCCGGTGCATCCATTGAAACTGACTATCGTGCGACGATTGGCGCTCGGTATGTATTCTAAATAAGAATGTAAAGATATCCTTCCCTTTGCTTGCTACGTGGGAGGGATATATTTTTTTCTTAATATTATCGTTGTCGTCTAAATGGATAACACCTCGTGATCTGATGCCTTTTTCTAAAATCCTGCCAGAGATAAGCATTAGCACATAGTCAATTCGGTCAAAGCCGATTCTCCAAGACTATCAATCGCTAATAGCCTTCAAGGCTTAGGAACAAAAAAAGGCTGTCATAAAATGTAAAGCCATTTTGATGACAGCCTTGATACACACTCATTTATAGCGAGTGCTTTACATTACAAATTACAATGCATACCGAGCGGTATGAAAGCTTTACATACCGCTCGCTATGTGTTTTAAAAATGGAATGTAAAGCGTTCGGTTAACCGAAAGTGATACTTTGGCTGTCGACGACTGTCTTAGCTCAAAAGTCCCGCCTACTACTCTGTATGGCGGGACTTTCTTTTTCAGAGGGGTTTGCAAACTTCAAAAATTTTTCTGCGAAGTGCTGAGTTGTTGTAATTGTCAATCCGATATGAATCGGTGCTGACTACGCTTGAACGATGATTTAGGAAAAAACCCGATAACACCGAGGTGCTATCGGGCAAAATACTCCCTTTCCAGGGGAGAAGGATCAGATTTTAGAAGGCGTAACGAACACCGATACTGGCGTCGTAGTCCTTGGTGTAATGATGACCTTCTTCACGTTCCAGCTTTGCAAAAGCTCTGAGGGAATCAGTGAGTTTCCAATCGCTCGTGAAACCGTAATAAAAGCGTGCGCCGCCAATGTCATCGGCTCTACGCGTCTTCGATAATCCTTCAACACCAGTGAATCGCACGATCTGGTTGCCCATGAATTCATACTTCATGCCACCCGTGAATGCGATCTGGAAGAAGTTTGGATTTGCACCTTCACCGTACTTGACTGTGTTTCCCAAAACAACACCTATGCGGCCAGTTAGGAAGTCAGCATCCCCCTGAGAAATCTTCATCCCAGTCGATGTTGTAAAGTCCTTGCCCTTCGCCATGAAATACGAGAGCTGCATCTGAGGCTCAATAAACGGAATGAACAGGGACTTGATGCCATTGCCTAACGCAAATTGATGACCAAACTCTGCGCTTAGACCATAACCGTATGTCTTATAGTCAGCACTAAACTTCGAGTAACCGTCATTTGCGACACCTTGTAATTCTTGGTCGTATCGACCGGCTTGGATTACGAAGTCCGCATAACTGCCGGCATCATGCAGATAGGTTGCATAAAGCTTGGCAGAATAC
>Skinner_p2__coassemble_5505_pt1 | contig 3174 bp, 2 predicted proteins | sample Skinner_p2__metabat2_low_PE_005 | metagenome-assembled genome bin Skinner_p2 | reverse complement strand
TTACCACGCTTTCCTCTACGTGAACCGCTCTCCTTGGTATTTCCTTTCGAATCATGTGTAGATTTAATATTTATTGCATTAATTAACTTTTCTGAAATACTATTAATAAATGCATTTTGACTTTGTTTCTCTTCTTGCTGATTTGACCAAGATTCAAAAAAAGAATTAAATTCACTTTCTGAAAAGAAATGAGTTATAGGACTATAGATTTCGTTGTTATCTTTCAGACCTTTTTGATACTTGAAATCATTAGTTTCCGCCGCATCATCATTAACAACAAAGATAACAGCAGCCACATTTTCGCTGCCGTTAAACTCGTTCTCAATTACACCTTGAGCTTCCCAGTATGTTTTCTTTAATCTATCGGTGCGGACTGATGTCGATGTATAAATAAGTATTGGATCGTCGTTCAAATCCTTAATCAACACATCACATTTATATTGCTTTATTTTATGATTTTTGTGCGCAACTTTGAAATTTTCTTTATAAGAGGTAATTAAATTTCTTTTTTGTAACGCGTCGCATAGTTCCAATACATAGCTTTTATTTTCCCTTCCGGCTTCAGATTTTTGAGCGTTACTCTCTGAGTTGACTGTCATAAAAGAACTCCTGGTACTTCACTAAGGTTGCAATCCTATTGACATTAAGATGAATTGCATCCTTTACATTCACACAATCCGTTAAACGCCTTGAATTCAGCGTCAGCAAATTCATAGAATCGTGCCTACTCATATTTGAGAACCGATAGCCTACCCGGCGACACGCTGCAAAAATACCCGGGTTACCACGGTGATTCGTATTTTTCAGCCAATTCAACAACGACGCGAGACACACCTCCTCAATATTTTTACACTATCAGCACTCGTTTTTTGCAATATTCAGGTTAAAGGTACATACTTATCAAGCTATGTTCAAAATCCCTCAGGCTTAGTTATTGAAGAGTGTGAAGAACCAAAACGTGCCAGTTCTGACAGCTATAGTAACTTTGCAAGTAATGCGCTTTGGATTGGTCACAACAAGAATAAAGGGTTAGGCGTTTTTGCGAAGCCAGGCATCAAAATCGAAAAGCTTGCTTGGGAGAGCAATTCGCTGCGATACTTTCTACCGGTACGCATCAATCACACTTTTGACTTGGCCGCTGTCTGGGCTTGTAAAGCTTACATCGAAGCGTTTTATGAGTATGAAAGGCTTCACCATCGGAAGATTGATCGGAATACGGTGATCCTGGGCGACTTCAACAGTAATGTGGTTTGGGATAGGCTTCATGGTCAACGTAACCACACAACAGCGACTCGCTTATTGCAAGAACGTGGTCTTGTGTCAGCTTATCATTACGTGACTAGTGAGGCGCCGGGACAAGAAAGTACGGCAACTTTCTATATGTATCGCGACAAGACGAAGCCCCATCATATTGATTATTGCTTTTGTTCAGAAGCTCGACTTAAGCAAATGACCGTACTCAATCCGGATCAGTTTTTGGCGTATTCAGACCATGTCCCGATAGCGATTGAGATTAATTAGAGTCGGGAGAGCCGAAAGGAGAGGCAATTGGACTGGAAGCGAAGACAGGGCATATAAGAAAAAAGGAGAAGACTTTCGTCTTCTCCCTTCCCGTCCGAATCTTTGCAGATTTCGAACATATCTTTCACGTCGTACGAATACGACAAGCACGTGCCCCAGTATCAGTGTCTCCACTGAAACCATAACTCGTACAATGAAAGGCTTATTAAATTATATGGAAGATGTGATTCTACCAGAGATCTAGCTCAATTGCAAGAGTGTCGACCTTCAGTCGGTAAAAAAGGGATGCCCCTATCAACCTAACCCATGTTTTATACTCTTCCTAACGTGCAACGAATTCGTATCGATTCAAGCTCTTACCCGGTTGGATTGCATCAAACGATATTCAATTCAGCGAGCACATGTGCACATCATCAAGCATGAGCGCCACCCCAAAACTCCCTCTTCGCCTTCACCCCCCAGTTTTCTGCTTAAAAAAAAGCCAACTAGAGTCTCCCCTAGTTGGCTCAAAGATCTGTGATCTATCCGACTGGATAGGTTTTCATCGAATCACTAGTTTGCCTCGTTGCAACTCTCAGAAAACAACATCTAACAAACTCGTGAATTTAAGGGCGTCACCACAGCTGTTGTCTAAGCGCCTATCAAACGCTCTCACCCATGACAACAATGCCCAAAACCACCCTTATCGACGTTCCTATCCATCAAGACCACAAATCAAACCAGAAAGGTAATCACGCTCAAACCTAACGTGATTAACGCCCACTGGTATTCACCGACATAAAGTGAAATTAGACGATCACAAAGAGCCGATGGAGAGTTTATAAGCTCTCATAAAAAAGAAAGGCCAACCCAAGTTTTCTCAGGTTGGCTTTCCTATCGAACCATCTATGATCGCCCCACCAGAGGCAAGACGAATATTAGCATAAACCCTGTCAAATGACAAATATTTTTTGCTTACTTAGATAATTTTTTTTAAACCACCTAACCTCACCTTGAGATCTCAATCCACAAGCTCTGATGATCATGCCAAGACCATCGCGTTGAAGGCTTACAACCGACCATCAATCAATGATAGAACATACCTAAAATCCTCATCCAACCAGAGTCACCTTTCTCAACACACCACTTCTAAATCCGAGGCCTTTTATACACTCTGCAAGGCCGTACACTCAGCACTTGCTCACGCCTCAATTCCCAAAAAGTCGCCTGAATGTCCTCAACCTCACCAATCCAACGGTTACCTGGTTGTTTGGAGATATTAGAAATATTAGGTCACGTCGCTTCTTTTAAGCGCTGCGCTACTTCGTCGCTCGAACGCTCAATGACCAGATCCAATGCCTCGTCGAGCTCTTGCTCAAAAAGACACGACGACCGATTGAGGACACAATGCCAAGCATCAAAATCCGACAAGACGACTTGGTCTTCTGGTATCTCACACTCAATACAGACAGAAGGCTCATCACACCAGTTTTCTTCTCGGCGTAAATCCAATCGGCCTTTACGATTTCGATGCATGTACCAAGCCCAAACTGGCCACGTCACACCTTCAGGACGTGGACCAATCTTGATTTCCATCTGTTCAACAAGCCATCGATAGGCATGTTCAAAATCAGGTAGCATCTCTATCTGCGCTTCATCCGCACGATAGACACC
>Skinner_p2__coassemble_4608_pt1 | contig 3695 bp, 4 predicted proteins | sample Skinner_p2__metabat2_low_PE_005 | metagenome-assembled genome bin Skinner_p2 | reverse complement strand
AAAAAAGCTTCATTTCGATTGAAGGAGAACGCAATGAGACGATTGATCCCGAGCCTGATTGTGATCACGGTTGGCACATGGCTCTTTGGATTATGGTACGAACCGCCCGCTACGAATGCCCGTGCTTGGACGCACGAGATTTATTTTTTAAATGGTGTGTTGGCGTGGACGTTTATGGCCTTTTGTTTGGTCACGGCCGCAAGACCTGCTTGGCTTGAACGTGTCACAAAAACGTCGCTTGACCAACTCTATGTCAATCATCGCGTCTTAGGTTGGTGGGCGTTAGGTTTGAGCTTCTTTCACTACTACACCAAACCGATCGTTATACCGATTATTCGTCTCTTTGAACTTCCAAGTCCTCCGAAAATCCCAACAGCAGAGAATCCAGACCTATGGGACATCTTTTGGAAGGGCCTTCGCCCCGTTGCCAATGTTTCCGCAGAATGGCTGACGTGGATCATGCTTGGTATATGCCTCTTAGCGCTTATCCGTGCGCTTGGCTACACCCGGTGGCTACACGTCCATAAACTCCTTTCGATTGTCTTTTTAGGTTTAACGCTTCATTGTGTGCGCCTGATGGAAACATCTGACTTCATGACGCCCTTTGGTTGGTGGAATCTTCTTGTGACGGTCGTAGGTAGTTGGGCAGCCATACGATTGCTTTTAAACCACGGCGGAATTGAGAATGGGACGATCGTGCACACCGAGACCACCGGTAACGTCACACGCTGGCACATTCAAACAGAATTAGCCAAACGCATTGAGCCTGGCCAATTCGTGTTTGTGACCTTGAATGAAGAGCGTCACCCGTTCTCGGTTGCCCAAACGACCGATCAAACGATCACGCTCATGATCAAGCATTTAGGCGACTTCACGAGCAGCATTGTGCCTAAGGTCACAGAAGGCACTCAAATTACTATTGAAGGTCCGTACGGGGCGTTTAGACCTGTCTTTGACGGATCTCGCCAAACATGGGTAGCGACTGGTATCGGCATTGCACCCTTTGTAGCCTGGCTTCAAGCGGCTAAAGACATTAAGCCAAAAGGTGTGACGCTACATTGGTGTATCAAGGAGGTCAGTACAGAAAGTCAATTGGCAGAAGTTCAAAGGCTCTGCGATGAGTCAGGCATCACTTTGAAACTCCATGAAAGTCACATCAACCGTGCGACAGTGGATGAAATCCTCGCTGATCGACCCGAGCGGCTTGTAGTTTGCGGTAATGTAAAGCTCGCAAAAGCGCTACGTAAAGCCTGGGATGGTAAAGAAGACCACTTTCAGACGGAGTCCTTTAACTGGCGGCATGCGAGTTAACTCAAGGCTTTAAATGCCAAAGGCCTACCAAATCGGTAGGCCTTCGAACGTTTAGACAATTAAGTCAATCACTTGCGAGCGCGCTTTTTGCCCTTACGCCCTGCTTTAACAGCATGGGTAGGGGCAACTGGGGCTTCAACCGCCGGTACCTCTTCGACCTTGACCTCAGGTTCGGCTTCAACCTTTTCTTCAGACTCTACGTCTGCCTTCACCTCGGCGCAGCAAACGGCTTCTTCAACGGGCTCTTCAGCCTGAGCTTGAGTACAGCAACAACCGCACTCAGACTTTTGGCCGTCTTCCTTTTCACATGCCTTGAAGTCTTCGCAAGTGGCTTTGCAGCAATCCTTGTTGCCGTCGCACTCGCAAGTACCACATTCGCATTCACAGGTGCATTCGCCGTCCACACACTTGTCGCAATCGGCACAAGGTTCTTCATCTTCGAGGGCATCAACAAGACCCAAGAGTGCCTTGGCTTCATCGCCCGTCAAATGAACGCTACACTGATCACCATAGGCATAGTCATCCATGCCCTGAACGACTTGCATGGCAGCTTCAAGAATCGCGTTAGCAGCAAAGGCCTTCACGGAGCATCCCGTGAGTTCAGCCGCTTCTTCAATTAAGTGGTAAGAGATGAGCGGGAATTTGACCTTAATCTTCTTCTCGTTATCAGACATGGAAATACCTCAAACTTTGTCAATGTATTGTGGGACAGTAGAAGAAAGACAATAGGTCATTCTCCATTTACATCTCCATCATACTCGTAAATCGGATCCATCACACGGCAATGTCATCACGGGTTACAACATATTTATAAAAAATGTTACCTTCACTAAATTTCATTATGAACGCTCGTTCATTCGATAGCAGTTTAGGCATAATAAAGGGTTGTTGATAGATTATGAGTGGACCAAGGAACATTCATGCGTAAAACGATTCAACTCGGTTTATTGAGCGGTGTCTTTATGACGCTCCTTTTAACGGGCTGTGCTGTCGGTAATAATGAGGTTCGTGACCTTTCCACCGAACGCTTAGCGCGTACCATCATTGAAAACCAAACCACCAAATCTGACGTGATTTTACGCTTAGGCGAACCCGACTACATGACGTCCGAGTCGGACGGAACCCAAGTCCTTCATTACAGCTGGACGCGTGGTCGACCGTCAGCGAAGAATTTCATTCCGTTTAACCCGGTCGCTGAATATCCGATGACGCAAAAGACCTTGCGTGTGTGGTGCGATTCGAGCGGTATCGTTCGTCGGCAAGATTTCAGTGGGATTTTCTACATTCACCGTATGCCTCTTTTTGGCGCAGATTCAACGCATAGTATTCGTCCTTTGACGAAAGAAGAACTCAACGATTTGGCCGATATTGAAGGTTAATGATGCGACGTCGTACGTTTTTATTGTCTTCTCTTACGCTTACAGTCACCCTCTCAGGGTGTAGTGGGCCCGTTTTAAAAAGCATGACTACGTTACCAGCCACGGCCTTTACGCCCGCTGAATTTGAACGTGTCTATTCAACAGCCGGCAACATTCGAGATATTGTTGCTGTCTACGGTCAGCCCACACGCCTCATGAATGACCCGGTGCGTCACCCAAATCAAAAGGGCTATGTATGGGAATACATCACATCGCGTCCGAGCTTTTATTCGAACCCTGCTGAACGCGATAGCCTGACACCCACCATGAAAAAAGAAATTCATGTGTGGCGTAATACCGAAGGGCAACTGACAGGTCACGAAATCGTGGGCACCTTCTACGTGCAAGAAAAGCGAAAATGGTTACCAATGATGATTCGTCATTTGCGCCCCTTAACGCAAGACGAAATCATGCAATTACGTGTCCCCGTTGGTCCAGGCGAACGCACCGTCGAAGTCGATCAATGGTATCGAGCTAAAGGCGAATAGGGTAGTCGCTATTAGCCAGGCAAAAGTTCACCAAATAAGAACGGGTGTTTGAAGTCGATCTCAAACACCCGTTTGGTTAGTTGTTAGAACTAAAGTAGGCCATTAAGGCATCACATAGACCTGCCAGTGATTCCGTCAAAGGACAGGTTCGGTTTGACGGTGCGTGTGGAGAATTTGCCACAAGTATGAGCGCGACAGGCTATCTAACATCGGATAACCCGACGAAGCGCCATTTGTTCGGATATAAGCTTGTAATTTAGTGATCGTCCAACGAGGGCCTTTAACGCCCAAGAGTTCTGGCGAAATCTTTGCGATCGAGCGGATCCAATCATGGGCTTCAGGCGGGATGACGCTCGGTACTCCTACACGGCGGCAATCATAGACGGCACCCTTGATGCCGCGTTCACGATAGCGCTTAGCGATCGTATAAACAGTGGTCTTTGAAACCTTGAAACGTCGTTCGATTTCAGTGCCTTTA
>Skinner_p2__coassemble_3078_pt1 | contig 5125 bp, 3 predicted proteins | sample Skinner_p2__metabat2_low_PE_005 | metagenome-assembled genome bin Skinner_p2 | reverse complement strand
TCTTTCCAGCCCGCTTTAATCATCCACGCGCGTGACGTGGTGTCATGAAGCAAGGTCTCGGTGTGTGGGGCATGGTTAAGGCCTTCAGGCAAAGGAATGATCGTATATTCATCCGTCTTTTTCCAATGCTGAATCAAATAATAACGATCGGCTTTAAAGCGCTTGTCGCCCGTTTTTTCTTCTAAAAGCTTGCCACTTTCGAGTTTGGCGCGAACCGTGTAGTGTCTACTCCAACTACCGTCTTTGGGTCTTTGGTAACTCATGCAAAGATTGACGGTGGGAGAAGCGAGCCAGGCACCTAATTTTTGAAGTTCTTGATCGCGTTGCGTCAAATTTTGAGCAACGGTCTTGGTTTCTTCGTCAGTCCAAACGTCCCGATTCGAATATAGACCCACACCAATGAGCGCCGCACAGACTAAAAGACCAAAGACCTGAAAGAAGCGTTTATTTGGGCGACGACAGACGGAGATATGGGGCGACTGCATGAGTTGCTCGATGGCAAGCCGAGCTGTTTCTTCGAAATACTTGCGCTTAGCATCATCGAGCTCGATATTCGGTTGATGTTCGACATCGTTACGCAAGGTTTTGAGCGTGAAAAGGTAATTGGTCACATGGTTACTCATATTGACGCGTGGTCGAATGAGTCGCCAGTTCTTGTAGAAGATATTGACCAAGGCGGGATAGTCAAACTGCTCTAAGTCGTGCTTTGCCTGAACGTGTTCAAGCTGTATGGTCGTTAACGTGGGCAACACCAAATTTTCCCACCAGCCGCTCGGATCGATTTGAGGCAATTCACTACGCAAGACGTCACGCAATAGAGGAGACAATTGCGATTCAAGACGTTGGTAGAGTTCTCGAGGCGTTTCTTGGCGGATCATTGAAGTCGGACACGGTCAACTGAACGTGATTCAAAAATGGTTTGACAGCATTCAATGATTGTACCGTTTTGTGACCAGGCTCGCGCTTGCTGAAAACCTTACCTGGTCGCACTTGACGCTATACGTGCCGCCAGTAACCAGCAGCAGACTTGTCTGCTTTTTGAAGTAACGCTAAGAGGTCGTCTGGTAAATCGATGTGGTTTGGCATTAAGCGCAACTGATAGACGCAGTCGTCTTTTTGCTCGTTAGATTCAATGAAGTATTGATGCCAACGGCGTTTCGTAACGTCAGGAATCGCAACTTGTAAATGATCGGTAATCTTGTCGTTAATCTTGGTTCGAAGCGTGGAGAGCTTGCGCGCAAAGTCCCCTGCCGTTTGGGAGAGCGCCTTCTTTTCGTCTTCAGTGAGTAGCGCTTGGAAGGCCAAAAAGTATTCATGCGGATCTTGAATACCTTGGTTCATCAGACGGCGACGAATTTGCAACAACCGATCATGCGGGATGCCTAGATACGTTTCTGGCGCTTTCTGCCAACTCGACTCGTTTAAGAGTGGCTCCAACACTTGCAAGAACTGTAGGCGCAAGAAAAAGAACGTTTCGTAATCCATGGCACCAAACGAAATATGGGTTATGCGTCCCAATTTTTGACGTAACAATAGCCACGTATATAAGCCCACGGCACGCTGTTCGCATTTGATCCTAATTCCGTCACAATGGAGCGTGTATTTATTCTTGTGGTTCACAACACGCGCGTGCGGCGGTTGCGAAATCTGTGTTTGTGACGCTTCAACAATATCGCCAAAGCTATATTGCTCACTCAAGAGCACTTGTGGTAAGACCGGGCGCAACCGTAAAAACGGTATTTCGCCCAAACTGACGATGTCGGGTTTAGATTCGAGATCCTCTGGCGTCGGGTATGAAAATTGCCCAGGCGCATATTCCATGGGCGAGAGTACGTGTGAGAGTTTATCTTGGTCTCGGCCATAAAACGTCATGGCACTACCTAACAACAAGCCCATGCTTTTTCGACCGCCCACAATCGAGACGTGTAGTGAGGCCTTTGGATCGGCACAGAAATTACGAATCAGCGACACGATAAAGTCTGCGGCACGAGAGCCGTCAGCTTGCGTACGAATGTCTTCAAGCGGGGCGCCGTCGTCACCGGGAATCGTATGGATGTGGTGTTCGTCAAACGTGGCCGGGGTTAATTGATAGTCGCGATAGAAGTCCGCTAAGAGACCGCCTTGAGGATCTAAATAAGTTTCTCGGGCGCATTCGGCGCCTCTTTTTGTGGTGACCACATGAATTTCGGTCGGCATCTCATCGGGATACGTCTTATATAGAGCACTTAACGTCATCGTCATTAAGTGAGGCGTGGTGCCTAAAGCGACTAACAGGATGCGACGGTTAAACGAATTCATAGCGAAGCCTCAAAGCGTTGGTCTAACAACTATAGCAAAACCGAAAATTTTCGGAATTTAGGCTTTGTTCGCATTTCTCTATACTGCTTATGAAGGCAAGGCACATGATTCAAAGCTCGATGCCCATTGCCACGAAGACCAATGCACCTATTAACCGACGGACAACACATCATGGCATTGACAACAACACAACTCTTAGCGCTCATGCAACTTCCGGGTGTCGGCAAGAAAACCATGCTCAAAATTCGTGAGAAGGTGAATGGCGTGATTGATGATCGCTCACTCATCGATGTGTTGCTCGCGGCCAAGGTGCTCAAAAAGACACCAGCCGGTAAGATCCCTTTTGAGATGGCTGACCTAAATGATGCTATTCGTCAGGCTGAAGACCTATTAGAGGCGACAAATCGTCAAAACATGGTGACCTTGTCGTATGACGAGCCTGATTTTCCGGAAACGCTTCGTCAAGCCGTTGACGACGAAGGACGATGGGATCCCGCATTAGTAATTTTTTGTCAAGGCAACCTTGAGCTACTCAAGCGCCCTGGGATTGCCGTGATTGGCACGCGACGCGTTCATCCAACGGCCGTAACGGCAGGCAAGGTTTTGTCGAGTGGCTTTGCGGCTCGAGGTCTAGTTGTGGTGTCCGGGCTTGCGTTAGGTAGTGATACCGCAGCCCATGAAGGAGCGCTTGCTGGTGCGCCTGGTGCCACGATCGCTGTTTTAGGTAACGGACTTGACACGATCTATCCAAAAGAAAATCAAGGGCTCGCTCAACGTATCGTGGATGAAGGTGGGCTTTTACTCACAGAATACCCCTTAGGCACGAAGGCCAACCGTTTTACTTTGGTGGCTCGTGATCGACTACAGGCTGCGCTCTCTCGAGCGACGGTCGTACTTCAAAGCAGTATTAATGGCGGCAGCTATCACGCCGCGCGTGCGACGGTCGCACTCAAGCGTCCGCTATATGCGGTGCGCTATAGCGATCCTGTTTTTGATGCCTCTCAAGAGACAGCAGGGAATCGCGATTTGATGGTCACATATGGTGCGCAACCGATCGGTGGCTACAAAACCAAAACCGAAATGAATAGTGCGCTAGATGCGCTTGTGACGGCGCTCACTTAATCAGCGCCATTGACGGCTACTTGGTCGTCCATACCTAGCTTTAGACCAAGAACTTACTCGTTAGCAAGGTTTGCATAGCGGGTTGGGAGAGTTCACGCTAAAGCAATAGAAGCTATCTATTAACAACTACTCGCTAAATAAGAGGATTCTATGAAGGCGAATTTCGAAGATTGGGACTTTTTAGACAACGGTAAGCCTTATACCTACTTTATTCACTATGTCGGCACGAATTGTAATAAGCCAGTAACCATAGGCACACGTCGGTTACGACAAGAGATTTGGGACTTTAAGAAGGGCAAGAATCAACCATGGATTCGGCAAGCGATGGCGCTAACAATTGAAGATACATTTGATCATCCAGAAGAACTCACACTGGTTTGCCTACCAGCATCAAATGCATTTAATCATCGGCTTCGGTTCGAAAGGTTTTCTAACGATTTATGTCAGGCACTGGGTATGACCAATGGTTTTGATCATCTTCAGATTCTCAAAGGCCATACGCCTACGCATGAAGGTGGGGACCTGCATGATGGCTATTGGCATTACGATGGTGAATTTTTTAAAGGCAAGCAAGTCCTCTTTTTTGATGATGTGATCACCCAAGGGCGTCACATGAAACATTTTGGAGATGCTTTAGAAAAGTTGGGTGCCACAGTAGTGGGTGGCATCTTTATAGGTCACACGGTTATGTATAGCCATGCTGGGCCTGATCTGGTGCATCCGTTGACTGAGGAACCCGTGTTTTTGTAAAGCACGCTTGATCATGTGGCACCGCAACTCGAGAATCATCAACACAATTTTCGAGTTGCCTAACGATTGTCGGTAGGGATGACTCACCGATGCTTATCGTGTGAGTTGTCTTTTTAACGCCTCGGGCTTCGGTTCGGGGCGTCTTTTTTATGTCAGTGAGAAAGCTAGTTTCAAAGCCATGCTCGCTTTGCTTTGTGACTTAAGCGCGTATGATTACGGATGCAATGTGTTGATTGCGTCTTTTGATGTTCTTATAGGTGGTTTTGAAGGTTTCGCTATGGCTGAGATGGATGAGCTCTTTTATCGCGATGCTTATGTTCGTGAGTTTTCGGCAAAGGTTCTGAGTGTCGCAGAAGGTAAGAAAGGTTTTGAAGTCGTGTTGAACGATACGGCTTTTTATCCTGAAGGCGGAGGTCAACCAGCGGACTTAGGGACGCTTGGTGGCGTCAAAGTGACGGATGTACGCCGTACGGATGCTGGCATTGTTCACTATTGCGAGGCACCGCTTGAAGTTGGCCAGGTTGTTGAAGGTGTATTGGATTGGGAGCGCCGCTTTGACAACATGCAAAACCACACGGGCGAACATATCTTCTCTGGACTCGTCAATCAAGCCTTCGGCTTTGATAATGTCGGCTTTCATATGGACGATGATGTCATCACCTGTGACTTTAGTGGCGTGATGACCGATGAAGATGTGGCCGAGATGGAACGTCGCACGAACGAAGCGATTGCCGAAAACCTTGAAGTTGAGGTTCTTTTTCCGACGCAAGCTGAGCTCGATGCCATGGACTACCGCAGCAAAAAAGCTTTAACTGGCAAAGTGCGTATCGTGGATGTCCCAGGGTGTGACCGCTGTGCGTGTTGCGGTGTACATGTTAAGCGTACTGGTGAAATTGGTTGCCTCAAGGTGTTGAGCTCTATGAAGCATCGTGGCGGAACGCGTATTACTTTTGTC
>Skinner_p2__coassemble_2291_pt1 | contig 6671 bp, 6 predicted proteins | sample Skinner_p2__metabat2_low_PE_005 | metagenome-assembled genome bin Skinner_p2 | reverse complement strand
CTTATCAGGCGTTTTTAGTTAGTGGCCACCTCGACAGAGCTTTCGCATGGCAGGGTATGGATCAACAGCCTTGACTTGCCCTAAAGCGATCCGACGATAGATGGCTGACTTCATATCGATCGTGAGCCTACGGTAGTCCCATGACTTACAGTCTCGCGGGAACTCCTCGGTCGTTTCAACCAACCAATCTGGGTGACACGCAGCGATTGAAACCATGAGTCGATCTAACAAACTTTGCAAACTCGGCAAGGCACGCACTAAGAGGGTTGTACCGTCAACAATATAATAAAAACCCGTTGCAGCCACGAGGTTCACGAGTTCATCAAAGGCCTCTGAAGAGTCATTGACACTTACACGATAGATGGGACGTGTTGTCCAAACCCAAACGGGGGCCCAATGGTGTTGCCCCGCCCACTGACGTAACAGCTTTTCAAAAGACGCCACGTGCGGGTGGTCTAACAAGGCGCTTCTGAAAGCATCCATTTCTAGCGCATAAGTCACGTTAGAGTCACCATCGGGAACGGAATGCACGTGCAGCTTTTCTTCTAAAGCCGACTCTAAAGTTGCCAAAACAATATCTTGAACGGCAAGTTTTGCGTGCGCGACGCAATGAGGATCAGCTAAGGCTTCAGAAGCAGCGTCTGCCAACGAACGTTCGTCAGCGTTCAAGTGAGCCAAGACCTCACCATCCAGTCGCCCCACAAAGGGCGTCACCAGGCTAGCCATGATCACCATCTCAGGCGCATGTCTGTCAAAAAGCTTACACCCTACTTTGAGCGAAAACACAAAGTCCATCGGTGAAAGGGTTTGCCGAAGCACTTCAGTGAGATTTGAAAAACGTGCAGAAAGAACGGCCATAAATCCAGACCGTGTTTCGGAGTCACAATGCGAAACCATCATATCGAAGTCCTTGAGTAACGAGAACGCGCACTTCACCGCGTCCTGACGAGATGATTATCGATGACGATACGTCAGATGATGACCGATAGAAATATCAGCTAGACGGCTTGGATACGACCTCGCACCGGCGACCCTTTGCGTCACTATTTAATGCAGGGCTTTTTACACTCTTGGCACTTTGTCTTTCTTTGACGACTTCAGATGCCAACAAATACCAAAACGCACATCCAACAAAAAACGATCACAAACACCATTGAGGCGCCCGATCGGACCCTATCTAAGAAAACCTGGGTCTTACAAATGAGCCGAGCGATCGGAGCATTCTTTGCGAAAAAACAATTTGCAGTCATGCGTGAGGTCACTATTGAACTCGGCTTTAAGCCTCGCAAAACCGCGCCGCCCCACTACAAAGCTGGCCACTACCGTCTTGACATCGTTGCAATCAATCGACGATTTGATACAGTGATCGTCGAGACCAAGTCGTGTCGATCCGATTTTCAGCACGACGAAAAGTGGCAAGCGTACCTACCGCTATGCAACAAGTTTTTCTTTGCTGCCGATCCAAAGACCGCTCTATTCATTGCGGACTACCTCAAAGCCAATCACTTCACGACCGTCGGCGTCATTGAGGTCTCAACGAAGCTCACGAGTGAGCTCTACCGTCATGTGCGAATCATCAAGCCCGCACGTACAACAGAGCGCTACTTCGACGAAAGAGAACTCTTATGGCGTTTAGGGAATTCTTTCGAAATTCGGCAACTCTTTACGACCTAGACGAATGGAGATTGACCACGGCCGATACCAAAACCTGCCTTCAATATTGCAATTTCGAACTTGAGATTCATCGGCCTTTACGATGAGTGTAAGACGCGTGAATCCATTTACGCTGTGAACTCATCAACCGATTCGGAGCATTATCATGGCCCTCTTGAAAACACTCGTTGGTCTTAGTCTTATTGCAACCACCTTTGCCGCCCAGGCAGCCCCCTCTTCTATTTTGGATGGCATCGTTCTCAACCAAACCGAACTCAAGACCTACGTCGACAAAAAGTCTGAGGTCTGTCACTTCAATTACACGGCACCCAACATTGCCAAGACGTCAGGCGACTGTTATGGGTTGCCAGCAGAGCGCGTCACCTTGATTGGTGATGGCGACGGCAAAATCGTTTATGCCGACATCGAATACCCGCAGGATTTCGGTAGCCAGACCTTTGACCGTTTCAACCAGTCACTTCGCAAGAAGTACGGCCAACCGCGTCATAGTCAGATTCCGTTTGTTGGCAACCGCTATGTCCGTTGGCAAAAGCCTGACATGGTGGTCACCTTGGTTGAAGACCATATGAGCTTTAAAGGTAACATCACCTATTACACCAAAGCCTTATGGAATAACATCCAGCGCGAACAACAAGTGTCCAAGCAAAAAGCCGCTAAACAAATCGACGACATGCTTTAATCGGCAATTTCGACAACACACGCCTGAAGGTCTCACCCAACAACCGGGACCTTCAGGCGTTGATCCATGTAGCGAAGCAAAACCTGCACGTTTGACAAAAATCGCGTAAGGTTAATCACACATCAAAGATTCTGGCAATGAGCACCAATCAACGCTTCGTCGTTCGCCTCATTGTCGAACTATTTCGAACTCACAAACATAAACCATGTCCGTGTCAACGCCCTTTTTAATTCCTGACCATTTGGTCGTCAAAGTGATCGGTATCGGTAGCGCTGGGATTCGCGCGGTCGACTATATGTGTCAACACGGCCTTGAGTATATCGAGTGCGGCTTTATCGACAACGATCTTGCAAGCCTTAGCGCGCTCCCCTATCGTCATCTGTTTCCGATTCCGTTCAAGGAAGACCCACAGTGTTTTGAAATCCTCGGCGCTGGTGACACAAAGGCGTGGCTTCAAATGGTCAGCAAAGACGCCCGCGGCGCTTTTGCAACGATCAAATCAAAGCTCGACGCATTTCTCAACAACACGGATCTCTTGATCGTGGTGTCTCCACAAGGTGGCCAAACGGGCGGGCTATTCGCTCCGATCGTCACGCAACACGCGCGCAAAAAAGCGATTCACACCGTGCTCTTAACTAGCCAACCTGCGCACACTGATTGGCACGCCTCTTTACTCGCTTCAGCCACACAGACGCTTCTTGATCCAAACACGGTCGATGCGTACCACATGCCTAGCCTCGAAGCATTCACAGATCGAGACACACAACATCTGAATACAGAAGCCGCTAATGCGAAACTCTTCGAAGACTTGCAAAACACGCTCACGCTCTTAGAGCCTCGAGCACAACTGCGTCTTGATATGGACACTTTTCGAACGATTTTTGGAAACGGGCAGCCTATCACGATCGAAAGTGGTAGTTGCCCAATCTGTGAACCGAATGCGATACGCCATGCCCTCTACCAACTTGGCAGAGCACCTTATGACCACAAGCGTTGGATACCCGATACGGCCGTCTTATATTTTTTAGGCGACCCAGCCATTACATTTGGTGAACTCACCGAAGCGATTCGTTGTGCTGACCTTCCTTGCCTCACCCAAGCCCTACCCATGCTCGGGTTCTTTTGCAGTCCCGTCTATCAAGGAGAAGCGCGTTTTGTGATGATCACCACCTACCAAAAGACTAACTAAAGACCAATAAAGCACCGATAAGGAATGATTAAAGATGGGTAAGCGCACGTTGATCATTGGAGTTTGGCATGACTACGACACTCTCATGCCGCAACTCGAACAATATTTAGGTCGCGAGTCAGCCGAGGTTCCGACCGACATTCTCGTCATTGCGAGCAAAACGGGCGCAGCGAACATTAGGCGCCTCAATCTGTTGGGCTTAGAAGCAGGAACGCAATCCACGATTACGCTCAAAAATCAATCCGTTCGCGTCACGCTTTACACCCTTAAAAAGAACGGCGGTGCCGAACTTGACGCTTTGTCGAATCAAAAAAATGCCCTTGCCATCAAAAAGGGGCTCATGCAAATCATCCATGCTTGTGGCAACTCGTCTGAAGACATCTGTGACTGCATTTTCAACGAAGATGCACCTCCGAAGATTCGTTCTGGTCTCATGGCACTACTCGCTTTAGGGACTCGCGTGACGGTCGGTGACCTATTTCTTTATTGGGCAGCAGCACCGAGTGGCGCAGCAAGCTGGACCATTAGCGCTCAGCAACCCATTAGCCAACCTCAGTACCAGTTGACACCTCAGCCGCTCTCACCCTATTCGGTCGAAGAGGTTGACCCCAAAGACCCGGCCTTACTACATATTGGCAAAACCATTCGCTTAGATGGCATCGAATTAGGCCAGGCGTTGACCAAGCAACCCGTGATTACGTATAGCTGGATCGTTTCACGTAAAAAACAACGCAATCGCCTCACATTCGTCTATGGCGACTCCAAGCAGACACCTGGCGACGTTGGCCTTCAATGGACGGGCGCTACAACGCCTTCCTTCAAGATCATTGAACAACCGACACGTATCGCCAATCCAGAAGAGAAAGTCTGGTTTTTCTGGCAGGCCTATCAATATCTTGTCTTCAACCAGTTTATTTCGAAAGGGGCATCCGACTTTAAACTGTTTTTTGGGATGAGCAACACAGAGATGCTACGAACCGTTGACAATGTCGCACGTCAGCATTATGGCGTCACAGACCTTAAATCCCTCTATGACCATCTTGATGCGCATTTCAAACAACACAACCTAACACCATGTTTAGATCTTGCCAATAGCTTTGGCGGCAAACTTTCGACCGATATCACGCGAGCGAATGGCTTTATCGAAGTCGCTATCCAAAAAGCCCAAGCGACGCACCCTAGACCAGTGAATACCACCGACTACACCGTGCAAAGCATCTGCTCCAAAGATAGTGGCGTACGCCGTTATGACACGAGACTCAGGGCTGACCAAATCGCGCTCTCACCTCAGATTGCCAAGTTGATTGGCGGTGACCAAAACCCTAGACACGGTGAAATACCACCTCGCCCCCTACAGCAAGCCATTGCAAGGGTCTGACAAGATTGAAAGGGTGCCTTCGGTTGAGGCACCCTCTTCTTTTGCCAGATGCACCTAGCAACAATCTATCAGTCGATCGCTCCACTCGTTTAGATGCCGTTCGGGTTCTATAAACCACCGAAAGTCATCTTTCATTGGCGCAACAAGAGAACAGGCTTCACTAGCCATCTGAAGCTTGCCGCTCTCAATATTGCAATCCAACAGCCCCACTCTAGGCCTCTCTAAGATGATCTTCATCGTCAATCAAAACGCCCTAGGAGAGGCTTATGACACACTCATCACTACAATTAGACAAAGCGAATCAGGCGCTCCTTGACGCATTCATCCACGAAGCATGGGATCACGCCGAAGCGGCACTCAAAGCGGGCGCTTCTGTCAACGCGTTCACCGCCCAGAAAGATCCTGTGCTCGTGTGTGCGATGTCACGTATAGCTTCAGCCACCTGGCCGCGCCTCATCGATTTTGCGCTAGAACACGGCTTAAGCGCCGCGCCACACCAAGGTCTACACGTCATCTTAATCATCAAAATGCTCATGGAGAGTGACCTTGACCACACCATAATGAAGACACTCACGACGCTTTTAACGCGTTGTCCTGAGCACATTGATCTTCAATCGCCCATCATCAAGGCCACGATCGAAGACCTTCATGATCGAAACTTTCAAGAACGCCGCCCCAATCCCATTTTGCGCGTTGAAGCCTTGAGCCAAATCCTTGATCACTACGAACGCGGCTACGACTACGCGCACATCACCAATTACACAGCCGCCCAAGGCGCCATCATTGAAGGCCTCTTTTTCGAGCGCCCTGAAGATAAACCCATCGCTTTAGAAGCTACGCCCCACGAATTTGGTGGCACGATCACGATAGCCATCTATCGGCCGGACGAAGACAAACAACTCCTTTTAAATTGCAAACCAGCGATCTTTGCTAACTGTCGTTACGGTGTCATCAAAGGCCAGTACTACCGCGACCATCACGGACATCACTGCAGTAATGTGATTGAAGACCTGATTGGGACTAAAATTCGTTCCATCGATCTTTTAACGAACCTACGGCTCGACAATGCCACGCTTGCGATCACCCTTGAAGACGGTCGCACGTTGCGTATTCTTTCGTACATCAAAGAAGGCACTCTCCTTCAGCGTATCTCACTCTCTAAGACACCTGTCAATCCTGAGGCCATTGACCCTTATCGGTTGCCTAACGCCGCCACACCGGTCGCCTCAGCGTCGTCAGTCCCGACCGTCCATTAAGCCCCCTTCAAAAAGGCAATCGCCCTGATTCAGCAAAGGATTGAACCAGGGCGATGTTGTTTTACGCTTGAGTGGATCTTACGCGACCCGACTTCGCGCGAAAGTTATAAAGACGGTTCTGTCGTTGAACGGTCTTTCAGAAGTGGCAACAAATGAATCATCGCGAGCAACATTCGCACATAGACCACTGGGTCAATCGCCAATTCGCTCGCCTTCAAAATCTTCTCGATTTGACTATTTAAACTCGCCGCAAAACTCTGTGGCGTGAGACGCTTACGTTCCCACGAACTGACACCCGCGAGTTGCTTCGACATATCAATGTGCCCTAAAAGCCAATAGACAAAGAGGTCAAGCACTTGGATGTCCTCTTCGGATACAGGTGATTTTTGCCCCGGCGTATTGAAGTGCCATGTCACGATATCCTGTACGCGCATAAGGAGCTTTTCGAGTTTGCCAGGTTTTGCCAAACGCTCGCAAAGATCAGGCCTTAAGACC
>Skinner_p2__coassemble_2255_pt1 | contig 6787 bp, 7 predicted proteins | sample Skinner_p2__metabat2_low_PE_005 | metagenome-assembled genome bin Skinner_p2 | reverse complement strand
AACAAATTTTCAAAGAATGCCTTAACTGTAGAGCCTTCTAATTGACGGCTCTGTAGCGGCAAACTCAATGAAAGAGATCGGCGTCGTGGATGATTGAGCCAGGTAGGCGCATAGACGAGGGTTAATGGCTGATTGGCATGCTTGATGAGGTCAGCCACGTGTATCCCATTGATAACGATATGCAAAACGTCATCTACCATGGATACTCCTCGTCTGTTTGTTCGGGTTCTATCGTTGGATCAATGGTGGCGAGAATCAGTCCAAGCGCCTTGAGAATTCGGTAGAGCGTATCAATTCGAATCACGACTTTGTTGCGCTCAAAGTCTGAAATGAGGCGCTGCGTCACACCGGCTTTTTTTGCCAGTTCGGCCTGGGTCATCCTGCGCTCGAGGCGGCAACTTTTGAGCCACATCCCGACTTGCTCGGGCGTGTTCATTGTCATTGTGGTTCGATAACTGATTTCTAGCGAGCCCATGAAAATGCCTTTTGAAGGATTTGTTGAGGGTAGTGTATACCTTACAAGGTATACAAACAATTGTATACCGTAAAAAGTATATTACTGTCTATATACCTCATAAGGTATGACATTCGAGAACAGAAGTCAGATTGAGGATGGGTTAGGAGATTGATGTGAGGAAAGGAGAAGGGCGGTTAAGATCGCTAAACGCCACGAGCTTGAGTGCCTCATGTCGTGCTAGCAAGTGATGATCGCAAACTGATAGGAGCTGTGCAAACAAAGAGCCCGCAGCGACCAATGACGATCAACGCCATCAAAAGGCGATCTGATCCGGTTGCACCGAAAATAAATCCTGGCACGAATTGGACGGACATTGAGATAAATGGTGTCAAGCCGAAAGACATGTCGTTTGGTTGAGTCTTGGCGGAAACTCGAATTTGGATTTGAAGCCATTGATGAAGGAACGACATCAGAGGCTTCAGAACCAAAGGAGACCCACTGGATGTCGAAACCAATAGCCGCAAAGTACCGAGGACGTTGAGCCGAATGATGACAAAGCTGCAAGTCACAACGACAAGCCACGAGGAACGAACGGATCGCGCAAATAAATCGACGCCATGTTGAACGTTGACGCCATAAAAGTTCATTTGGCGATCAATCAAGCCAATCATGAAAACCATCAAAATCGTCCCAAAACGGCCTTTAAATTACTCAACATAATAGTAGTTATGTTGAATTATCCGAAAATTCAGCAAAAAAGCCTTTTTAGCTTTGATTCGTCAACATTGGTCATCACGCTTCGGTTTTTAGGTATTTGTGACGACCATGGTTGCTCGAAAAGCCAGGCTGACGTGATGGCCTTGGTGGTTTTCAATAACATAATCTCCATTTTGATAATTTGGATTATGTTAATTGTTGAAAGGCTCTCGCTTTCGTCCGGCTAAGACCATCCCATTTTTCCTTGAGAGTCTTTCTAACTTTTTGGCGTTGGCGTGAGTTCATTCCAAAGCGTGAAGCCCAAGATCATTGCGCCGCCAATCATCTGCGTGACTGTCATAGCTTCGCCTAGCACCAAGACCGAAATCGCAATGGCAACCAACGGATCGATGTAACTCAAAATGGCCACCTTTTGACCTGGCAGATCCTTCAACGACGAGAAATACATCGTGTATGTGATGCCGGTATGTACTAGGCCAACGATTAAAAGGCAAACCCACCCTAGCCCATCTAAGGCACCTAAAGAGAAACCGCTGGTGCTCGCAACATACGGTAGTAACACAACAATCGCTGCCATAAATTGCAAGAGCGTACGATCCATGCCGCCGACGTTCTTGATGAACTTATTGAGGAGCACTGCGGTTGCATAAAATACTGCTGCGCTAAGGCCAAAGAGAATCCCAACTAGGTTGTTTTGCCCGTCTGTACACCCTATTCCCGTGATCAAAACGATGCCAAGGGTTGACATCACAAAGCAGATGATTTGCTTTGGTGTGAGCTTTTCTTTAAAGAGAAACGGACAGACCGCGGTCACAATGACGGGCGCAAAGTAGTAGCTTAGGGTTGCAAGTGAAATCGTTGTGTACTTATAAGCTTCAAAAAGCAGAATCCAATTGATCCCGACGGCTACGCCCGAAGCCACCAAGAAAGGCACTTCTTTTCGAATCTTGCTCCATTCAATGCAGTGCTTTGTGATGAGAAAAACCGTGGTCAGAAATAACGCTGCCAAGACGGCACGATAAAGCGCTAATTCTCCAGAGGCCACGTCGATATTACGGACGAAGAGACCTAGCGTGCCAAATATCGCCATGGACAAGATCATCATAAAGCGAGGATGCATATGGGTTTGATCCTATTCGGGGTGTTTTCAATCAGTCTTTCGATAATAAAGAACGAGGCATCGACTTTAAATAGGGCGTTTGATCTAGCGGCTGCCCTTCCCTGCCCTCCTTTTGCGTCAAAAAAGCCAAAGGCCACCCGCTAGGATGGCCTTTGACGATGAGTGTTACTTACTTTTGAGTGATCAACAAAAGCTTAGAACTTGTGCGTCAAACCCGTGTAAGCCTGGAAGGTCTTCTGTTCGAGCGTGTGCTTCTTGCCTTCGATTTCGCCCTTGGCGACGCCACCACCGAGATAGAGTTCGGTGCGCTTCGAGAGCGGATAGACGTAGCGAGCAGCAAGGCCGATATACTTGGCGTCGAGGTCTTGCTTAGTGCCAGCATGAACGACGTTTTCGATTTCACCGTCAACGAAATAAGCACCAACCTTGATGTTGCCTGCGAGCGCATCAAAGTACGTTCCGACATGAAGGCCTAAACCATTCATACCGTCATCGGTGAGCTTCGTTAAAGCCTTGGTGTAGTCGCTGCCGACACCGCCCCAGGCAGAGACCTTCATGTTCTTGAAGTGCTGAGCGATACCGTAAACCTTGGCAAAGCCGAGGTCATAGTTCATGCCAAGATTGATCAACTTGCCGTCTTCATGCTTCTGGAAGTCGGTCGCAACGTCAACGCCGCTATTCGAGGCGTAGTTCAACCATTCATAGGTCAAGATGGTATTGAGGGCACCGAATTCACCGGCTAAGGCTAAAGACGCATAGCGGTCTGTTGCTGCCGAGCCTTCGCGAGTAGCATGTTCAGTCTTGTCGGTCTCTTTATAGACCTGCTTGCTGTCGCCCTTGAAGGAGTACTGAACGTAACCCGTGAGACCTGCAAACTTCGGTGTGACGTAGGTCAAGGTATTGTCATAACGGCTCGACATCATGAGACCGCAGATCCCGTTATCACCACCGTCATAGACATCAGCAATACCGTAAACGAGGTCATAGGTCCCTGCGCTTGAACCAACGCCGCCCATGCGACCCATCGACAACGTGCCGAAGTTACCATGGACGCTCAACGACGCTTCGCGGTCAAAGAGACGGCCGCCCGTCTTAAAAGAACCGTCGTCGACGTAGAAACCGTTTTCGAGTTTGAAGCTAACCTTCAAACCGTTACCGAGTTCTTCTGTGCCACGTAAACCAAGACGAGGGCCAGAGTTGGCGCCCGACTTGAGCGCAAAGGTCTTCGTTTCGGTGTCGACTGCCTGACCGTCTTCAACCTGAACGTCGCTATACATTAAGCCCGTGTCCACACGGCCATAAAGTTCAACGTTAGCGGCCTGAGCAAGGCTAGCTGTTAAGGCAAAAACCCCAACAGCAATGAGAGACTTCTTAAACATTTTCTTATCTCCTTTGGTTGTTTGCAAAGCGCTAGCATGGTCTTTGCTACGCTCGCGCAAGTACTCTACGGGAGTTGTAAAAAGATGTCGAACGGGCATTTATCCCTATGACCCTCGGGTATACACTCAGATGTGTGTGATCTTTGAGTACTTAATTAATGACTGCTGCTTTAAGTGGATAAGCTTCTGAGAGAGTCAAATGACTCGAAAACTGAATTTGCGTTCAGGTTTTCATGTTTTGTGTCGAATTAGGGTTATTGACTAGAGATATCGGGAAAACCATAGCAATGATAATGGCCTCAAACGCGCCCTTCTCCACCGGGTTTGTGACCTATTGATTGCGTTTTTCGGTGCTGTTGGTATTAAGACTCACGCTTCTCTGAAGGGAGGTCAGATCAAAGTGATGTAAGTAAAGTTATTGTTTGAGTATGAGAAGCTGAATTTATGGCATCTGGCTAGTTTGGTCTGACGAAGGTTACGAGCTAAGAAGATGAGCAGGCTATTTGAAGTTCTACCAAAAAATACCTTCTGTTCTACTAATAACTTGGTAGAGTGTTGGTTGTATTAGTAGAATGAGTAGCAAAAATGGATGCAATTCCTCCTGTTGAATCAACCATAGTCGAGTTTAAGTCTGACTGGTCTGACTCTATAAAAAAAGAGTTGATCGCTTTTGCAAACACCTTTGGCGGCGATCTGTATGTCGGTGTTTCTGATAATGGATCTCCAATCGGCTTAAACAATCCAACAAAATTACAAGAGCGCATCGTATCGTTGGCTCGTGACAATATTTTTCCCTCGATCCTTCATCTTTTGGCTTTCAAGGTTTTAACGATTGAGGGACGTTCAATATTGTTAGTGCATGTTGACCGAGGCGATGATCCTCCTTATCGCCTTGGCCCAAATGACGTTAATACTATTTATGTTCGCGTCGGCAATACGAGTATGCCTGCGTCGTATGAACAGATTTGTCGTTTTGTGAATGAGAGTAATCCTATTCCTTGGGAATCTAGGCTTTCAAAAAATCAGAATCTAACTTTTGATTATTTTGATACTTATTCATCCGCACGCAAATTCCCCGTTGATGTTAAGAAGCATTTAAATCTCGGGTTATGGGATAAGTCTTTAGACGGTTTTACCAATCTCGCATTGTTGCTCTCGGATCAAAACCCATTTGAGGTTCGTCTGTCGGTTTATGACGATGATGACCGGTCCAATCTTACAAATACTGCGATCTTCTCTGGATCACTATTAAAGGTTTTGGAGGAGACCGACCGAGCAATTCTAAACGAATCTCGTTATGGCATCAGAAAGCAATCTTATGGTGGTCTGGAGAGAATTGAACTCTACGACGTGCCTAGAATTGCGATTCGTGAAGCGGTAGTCAATATGATGGTGCATCGCGATTTTATGCGGACGCCACCATGTACGGTTCAGGTGACGCCTTCTCAAATTAGCTTTTTCTCTATTGGCGGACCTTGCGATTTAAGTGTTGAGGAATTAGTTTTGATGACGGCTACAAACTGTCGTAATCCAAAGCTTGCGATGATTTTCAACAGATTATCACTTATGGAAGGCGTTGGTTCTGGTTTTAACAAAATCCAAGCTTGTTATTCCCATGTGAAGTTTTCTGATTTATTGACGATTGGCGAGACGATGTTTGTGATCCACTTGCCTAGGGATCAGTCGAAAAATCGTCGTTTGAATTTTAAGCCCATTGAAGATCCATTAACGAACAGAATACAAGATTTCGTAGGTGTCAATGGACAGGTCTCTCGCCGTCAAATCGAATCCGAATTGAGTATGCCAAGATCGACAGTCTCCTATAAGCTTTTAGCCATGATGAAGGCAGGTCTGATTCGTCCTATCGGCAAAGGAAAAAATACGGTGTACGTATTGGGCGATTTGAAAATCCGACAATAAACCCCTGAATTCTTCAAATAAGTAATAATTTTGCGCAAAAGGCATCACTTCCACTTAGAGAGTCATGCCTTTTTATGTTTTTGCCCGATCAATCATCGTCATCTTCGTCTTTGCGACGACGGCGTGGTCGGTGGTGACGCGGATGGTCATCATCGTCCCAATCGTCGTCCCAATCCTTGTGTTTACGCTTCCAGTGCTTAGGCTTCCAGCCTGGGTGACGATGGTATTCTTCAACGAGATACACGCGATACTCACGTGGCGAGTAGCGATGACCGTGAAGATACCAGTGGCGGCCGTCCCATCGTCCCTCTTCATAATGGTCGCGAATATAGTCGCGAATCAATGCATCAGAGACTCCATGAAGAATATCTGCCAAAAGGGCATCGTCTCGGGCCATGGCCGGCATTGCGGGCAATGCAGCGCTGACACCGATCGCCACTAAAAGTTCGCGTCTCGTTAGCATTTGTTCTCTCTCACAAAGAAAAATGGAGGTGTGATCTTGAATAAACGATCATACCTCCATTCTACTGAACAAGCGTTCAGTTTTCAATCGAAAGAGAACAAATTGTATTAATTCTTCTTCAATTTGTAGTGGTCAGCGAGAGGTCCCTTGACGGGGTTGCCTTCGGGATCCAAAAGCACAACTTCGGTTTCTTCGAAGTCCATGAGCCATTCAGGATCTTTATTATTCGCTGGCTTCATATGCGTGACACCCTTGTCGTCGGTCTTCCAAGTGCCGCCTTCTTCAAAAGTGTCTGCGCCAATATATTCAGAGATACGCGTGTAGGTACCGTCTGGACGAATATAGAGCGTCGTACGAATACCTTCACAGTCAGCTGCTGGCAGAACGCCAGAGTAAACCCCAGCATTTTGTTGAGCAGTCGTAAGATTTGCTGGCGTTGTGGTCGAGGCCTGAGCGGTATTGGTCGTATCAGCCTTGGCGACATCGTCACTTGTGTGTGCATTGCAACCCGCAAGTGCGAGTGCTGCGGCGGCAACGGCTGTTGCCATGAGTGTACGCATTGTCTTCATAACATATAGCGCGCTGTCCCCGCTTCACTTGAAGCGTTTCGAGCGCGCACCTCCATCAATATCTATTGATTATTTTGTTTTGGTAGCATCAGCTGGCTGTTCGGGCTGAGCCGGGTGTGCTGCGAGTTGATCTGCAGTCTTACCGTCTTCAGCGGCCGGAGC
>Skinner_p2__coassemble_1762_pt1 | contig 8527 bp, 8 predicted proteins | sample Skinner_p2__metabat2_low_PE_005 | metagenome-assembled genome bin Skinner_p2 | reverse complement strand
GCGCCCAGCAGGTCGAGCTACAACGACATTAGGCCAATCAGAATATCTATATGTTCCATTAAAGAGTTCCACAGGCGACGTTTTGGCCGTTGCCGTTCTTCGTCTTGAAAACAATGAACAATGGACCGATGCGCTATCGCGCCGTCTGATTGATGCTCTACTTACGCTTTTAGGACAAGCGATTGAACGTTTATCGAACCAAGATGAAGCGAGAGAATCACTCGCCAACCTTGAAAATGAACGCTTACGTCACTCGCTGGTACGCTCCCTCTCACATGATCTGAAGACACCTCTTACAACACTCACCTTGGGTGCAGAAAGTGTGCTTGAAAAACTCAAACGACGTGATCACGATGGTGCATTTGATGAAACCGTCCAACTCATTAAATCCTCAGAACGTATGTCTCGTCTTGTCACCAACATGCTGGACATGGCCAAACTACAGAGCGGTAGTTTTAAACCTAACATGGCGTTCTTCCCTGCTGACGAACTCGTGAGTGGCGGTTTAGGTCTTCTCAAAGAACGCCTGCGTGACTTTAAACTTGATATCAAGCTACAACCAGACTGTCCCCTCCTTTTTGGTGATCAAGTGCTTCTTGAACGACTCCTCTTTAACCTTTTAGATAACGCGGTTAAATATTGTCCTTTCGGAAGTCGTATTGTCATTGAAATCACTCAGCGAAATCAGACGATCATGGTTGCAGTTCATGACAATGGACCAGGTTTACCTGCAGGTGATCCTCAGAAATTGTTTGATCCTTTTAGACGCGGTCAAAAGGAAAGTAAGATTGCAGGGGTCGGTCTTGGGCTTGCGATTTGTCGTTCTATTGCTCGCGCTCATAACGCTGATCTGCTCGCTCTTCAATCCACAATGGGTGGCGCAAGCTTTATCTTGATGCTCCCCTATGTCGAACCACCCGCCATGGATGACGAAGAGTCCATTCTTGCTCAACTTGAAGAATGAACACATGATAAAAGCGATACTAATCGCGTGATCACTCTCGACACACAAAAAGAGAAGAACAAATGCAAAAACCCATTATCTTGATCGTTGAAGACGAAGACCATATCGCACGCGTCGTTAAATCGAGCCTTGAAGATGCGGGTTATGAGGTCTACCGCGCGCCAAGTCTCGCACAAGGACGCATCGAAGCAGCAACCCGTTCGCCGCAGCTCATCATTTTGGACTTAGGATTGCCTGATGGTGAAGGGACTGACCTCATTCGTACCGTTCGCTCCTATAGCAACGCCCCCGTCATTATTTTGTCAGCCCGATCAGGAGACGAAGCCAAAGTCGAAGCTCTAGACCTGGGAGCCGATGACTTTATCGCCAAACCTTTTAGTATGACTGAACTTCTTGCGCGTGTTCGTGCACACTTACGTCGCGCAACGACCATTAGCACAACAAACCCTAGCACCCAATTTTCATTTGGCGATGTGACGTGCGATTTAGCCCGTGGAATCGTGACTAAAAACGCTTCCGAAGTACATTTAACCAAGCTCGAATTTCGCTTATTGTCTGCTTTAATTGCAGGAAGAGGACGAGTACTCACTCATCGTCAGCTTTTAGCCGATGTCTGGGGCGCTGCATACGTTGAACATCCGCACTATCTTCGTCTTTATATGGCACGGTTGCGACAAAAGCTCGAAGATAATCCCGCTGCTCCCAAATACTTCATGACTGAAACTGGCATCGGTTACCGTCTCAAAGCTTAACTAAACTTGCCAAGAAACTCTCGCTTTTGTAGAGCAAGGACGAGATACGCTCCCTTTTTGTTCTAAACCACGCACAAGCAAACTTTTCAACTCAAAACATCTCGAAAACTGGTGAACTACTCAAGTACTCGTTGTAGAGGCATTGCAAATTAAGAACATGATGAAGAACCATCATCTCGCCAGGTCAATAGGTGGCAAATTTTTCTGTCAAAGTGAATACAAGGCGAACCTTACCGTTCCAACGCAGACTTCGTTCCTTGCGAAGATTGGATTATCTCAGTCTACGTAATGAGAACCGAGGCACTCTTGGGTGTTTAGCTCTCGAGTGTTTAGGTGACGTGAACAAGAACTGCTTTGTGAAAAGGACTATATCGGCAAGTTTTGTCCTCCCTCCAAAAACAAGGACATGTCTTGGAGCAACGATATTGTCCGTGTCGGCACCACTTGGACAGCTTGGAAAGTAGGTGAGCGCATGGGACTCTTAGAGGATCTCAGCACTGTTTTCAACAAAGAAACAGCACAAACGTTGCTTGCACTAACCATTTACAAACTTGATGGTGGCAGAGCCATTATGAATTTTGAGGATTGGCTTTCTCAAGTCAGGCTTCCAAACATGGAGCCTATAGACGGCCGTAGACTCTCAGAAATACTCCAAACAGGCGATCACTCTTTGCTGGATAAATATTATCTGCGCCGTTACTAGAGAAGTTCGACAGCAACTAACACGCCATTAACTCTCTCCTTCGATAGCACGAGCATCTCTACCTATTCAACAACTATCAAAAACGCTGCCTACAGATACGCCAAGCAAAATCCAGGATTGAAGCAAGTTACCTACATGGTGGTTTGCGATCATGAAACTGGCGACGTGGTATACGCGTATAGCTATGATGGCTCCATTAATGACAAAAACATTCTGTCAAGCATCTACTATCAGATGCAGAGTGTAGGTATCGATTTGACGAACAATATTCTTGTTACCGCTCGAGGTTTGCGAAGTATTTTTAACACTCAAAAACCCATAAACCTCCAAATCAAGTACATTCAATTTCTGTCGCTCACAGAAGGTGGTGTGCGCGCACAACTGCATCGTAATTTGCCTGCTTTCACTCATCCTGTAGCTTGCCGAGACCCGCATTACCAAATGTCTGCTAAACGAGTTCCAGACGTGTGGATTGGAACTAGTGAAGGAGTCAATCCCAAGCGTTGCCGAGATTTGTTTGAGGTTTTAGGTGTCGCCCCCCGAAGACCATGTACCGTTAGTATCTAGTCAAGCGGGGGTTCAAGGAGAAAAAGCCCGCGCTTACGACAAGAAGCACGGGCTTAAAGCATCAAAAACGAGGCGTTGTTTGATTAGAAGGCCGGAACAACGGCACCCTTATATTCGGTTTCGATGAACTTCTTCACTTCAGCAGACGTCAAAGCAGCCTTCAACTTCTGAAGTTCTGGACGAACATCGTCACCCGTACGGATAGCGATGATGTTGGCGTACGGAGAATCCTTCGATTCGATAGCGATCGCATCCTTCAACGGATTGAGGTTGGCACCCAAAGCGTAGTTGGAATTGATCACTGCAAGCGCCACGTCGTCAAGCGAACGGGGCAACTGAGCAGCCTCCACTTCAACGAACTTCACCTTCTTGGGATTTTCAACCACATCACCCACCGTGGCCATCACACCAGCTTCCGGACGAACCTTGATCAAACCAGCCGTTTCGAGCACCTTAAGGGCACGACCGCCGTTCGTCGGGTCATTCGGGATCGCAACCTTGGCGCCTTCAGCCACATCAGCGACGTTCTTCACCTTGTTGGAATAAACGCCCATCGGCTCGATATGAACAGCTACCAAGCTCGTGAGCTTGAGACCACGATCCTTCGCAAAGGCATCGAGATACGGCTGATGCTGGAAGAAGTTGGCGTCGATTTCCTTATCGGCCAAAGAAAGATTAGGCTTGATATAGTCAGAGAATTCGATCACTTTGAGCGTAATGCCGTCCTTCTTCAACTGAGGCGCGACCAAATTCAAAAGGTCAGCATGAGGCACAGGGCTAGCACCCACGGTCAACGTCGTACCAGCATCACCCTTCGGGGCTTCAGCCTTATCACCACAACCAGCGAGACCAACAGCAAGACCAGCAGCAAGACAAACGGACGCAAAAAGCTTAAGTTTCATGATTTTTCACCTTAGATTTCGAGAGATTTTTGACGAAGACTTCCGCAGCGATCAGAACATTGACGAGATAGATGACTGACTGGAGAGGATCCAGTGTTCGATCAGCTAGCTTATGTTGGAAGTCCTTGCCGGTTCCCGCGGATCCGGCGATGGTTCATTTATGCCTCGCTAGTTCCCACGGTTCGAGCGACGGTTTTGTCATTCTACATGAATCTGGCGTTTTTTTGCCTAATGCGTTTTGCCTATAGCGTCACTTTCAAACTTCACTCATGAAATAATACCGTTTTTGTATCGCACAATGATCCCGTAGAAACACCCATCCACCCCCTCTCAAACAAGCACCCATATTGCGTTTGACGACTACTGATTAAAGAATTTTACAGGATCACGAACACTGATTTTTGTTCCAGTTTTATTCGAAATCAGATGTTCTGCAATTATTCTATCGACAACAATTAAGTTATGCATACTTAATCTAAATCGAGCTTCACGTCTCTACGTGCCTCGTCATTCTTTGGATCGATAGATAAATTGTGAGAGATTTGCCATGACAAAATACATTTCACCGTTCGAAAGCATAATGCGCCAACTTCTTCCTACGCCATCCGAAAAGTTGATGAATCGGTTGCGATATCTCGAACGCACTTCACTCCCGCAAACGTTATCAGGTCTCCAAAAGCACGGTGTCAATCCAAGCACCATTGAAGCCCTTCGCCGTGTGCGTACAGCGAGCCAAGTCCCCGAATGTGTGTTTACGACTGTTGTCGTCGATCAACTGTTTGAAATCATGGATTTAGATTACGAAGCGCAAGAAAGTGTCTGCCGTTATCTAGACCGAAAGTTACGCAACACGCAAAGTGAAGTAATTGGTAAAGCCGTTCAAGCCGTCCTCAAGCGAAACCTCTCGCGGATCGCCGCAAAAGACCCCTCACCGAAAGCGAGTTCTCGCAAACGTCGAGTACGTTGGATCGAACCTAAAGCCGCTTAATCAAGGTTGATCGGCCTTCGCGTCAGCCTTCACAATCTGACTTTCGTCTTTTATAGCGACTTGTGCTCGTTGACCAAGTCGCTTTTGGCTTTGGGTTAAAAGCTGCAATGTGTATTCGGCCACATTATCAAATGTGAGCGCACCACCTTGACCAGTTCGACCCGAGGCCTGAATCCCTGGGATGCTATTTTCAAAAGTCTGGAAACGGATCGCAGTCATCACAACCCCGTCATTATCTATACGGTAGTCGACAACAAATGAGCAAGCCTGAGGCCCTTCGCCCGGCTCAAGGAATCGCGGAAGACTGCCAAAACGTGTGACGCCAGTCACAAGCGACTTCACAAGCACTTCACTCTGAATCTCGTCATTGTGAATAAAGCAAACCACCGACATATCAACCGGGCGCGTCATGGCGTCCGCCGGTATCGCCTCAGCAAACCCATCCGTTTGCGTCGTTTGACAACCCGTAAGGGCTAGCGCAACCAATCCTCCCATAATGATTGGCGCTAAACGCGTGGCGTGACGAGAAAAAGGAAATGCAGTCATTAGTCAAAAGTCTAAAGGTGGAAGAAGCCATAGTAGCAGACAAATCTCAATCGAGTGTGCTTTTTCGACACTGTGTCAAACACTAAACCTCAACAATCACTTTAGTAATTGAGTCTTTTCACTTAGATTTCATGCGTTAGAACGAACTTCGATTCAATTTTCTGCGTTTCGCAGTATTTAAGTCTTTCTCACAACACGGCAACAGGCTAAAATAAAATGATAATCGAGTAAAAGCTGTGTGAATGCATCGTTTTTCGATGTTCGGCACGCTCATCACTCATCATCCGTTTATAAACTCATAGGATTCCACCGTGATCGATCCCGCAAAGCAAGATAAGCCGTTGATCCGAGTCATCGATGATGATGACGCCATGCGTAATTCCTGGGCCTTCCTCATTGAAGGTGAAGGCTGGGACGTCAAGACCTATCCTGACGCCATTACGTATCTTTCTTCTAACGACTTCATTCGCCCGGGCTGCCTCTTGTTAGACGTTCGTATGCCGCATATGTCTGGCCTCGAACTCCAGTTGAAGCTCCGCGAAGTTGGTTGCGATTTGCCGATTATTTTCATTTCAGGTCACGGCGACATTGACATGGCAGTCAACACGCTCAAGGCTGGCGCCATGGACTTCTTGCAAAAGCCGGTTGACGATCAGCGTCTCCTCCAAGCCATCGAAAACGCAGTCTCTAGCAACCTCGCCGTTCGTCGTAACTTTGCTGAAGTCGCAGATTTCCGTAGCCGTCTTGAACAGCTCACCCAACGTGAACGTGAAGTAATTCGTATGGTGGCTCAGGGTTATTCGAATAAGGAAGTTGCCCGCGAATTTGGCATTTCCGAAAAAACCGTTCAGGTTCACCGCGGCTCTGCCTACCGTAAACTTGATCTCCACAACGCTGCTGAAATCGCACGTCTTTTACTTCTTTCAGGCGATCCGCTCTAATCCAAAAGAAGTAGATTTCAAAAACCCGCTTGTCAAACCAGGCGGGTTTTGCATTTTGTGACGTTGTGGCACCAAATAATTGCACATTTTGTCTGACCAACAGCAACATTTTGAGGCATACTTGCCACACTTGCCATTCGGGATGGACGTGGTTGTCAGGGTTGAACTCCCTTTTTAGGTTTGAGTCCCCGCGCCAGCGTTAGCATCCCACAGGCCCATCGGTTTTCAGTTTTTTGGTAATTCACTTTTATCTTTTGGAGAACCCATGCTCAGCGATATCGAAATTGCTCAGGCAACCAAACTCATTCCGATTGACCAACTCGCTCATGAAGCCGGTCTGACCGACGCAGAATTTGAGCCCTATGGCCGCGACAAGGCCAAGGTGACGCTTGACCCAGCTCGTCAGGACCAGGCCAAGCTCATCCTCGTGACCGCCACCTCCGGCATGCCGGCTGGTTCTGGTAAGACCACGACCTCCATCGCCCTCGCTCAGGGTCTCAAGCAGCTTGGCAAGCGTGCTGTTCTCGCGCTTCGTGAACCGTCCCTCGGCCCGGTCTTCGGTATGAAGGGTGGCGCTGCTGGCGGCGGCTATTCTCAGGTTCTTCCGATGGAAGCCATCAACCTCCACTTCACGGGTGACTTCCACGCTATCACGTCTGCCAACAACCTCTTGGCCGCTTTGATCGACAACGCTCGTCATCAGGGTCAGGTTGAACTTAAGGAAATCTTCTGGCGTCGCGTCATGGACGTGAACGACCGTATGCTCCGTAACATCGTCACGGGTCTCGGTGGTTCCGCTAACGGTATTCCGACCGAAGCTGGTTTTGACATCACGGCCGCTTCCGAATTGATGGCTGTTCTCTGCCTTGCTAACGACATCGACGACCTTCGAGTTCGTATCGACCGCATCGTGGTCGGCACTCGTCGTGACGGCTCCGCTGTGACCGTGAAGGATCTTGGCGTTGGTGGTTCGCTCGTTGCCCTTCTTAAAGACGCCATGAAGCCGAACCTCGTTCAATCTATCGAAGGTAACCTCGCTTTTGTCCACGGTGGTCCGTTCGCCAACATCGCTCACGGTTGCAACTCCGTTGTTGCTACACGTGCTGCCATGAAACTCGGCGATTATGCCATCACAGAAGCTGGCTTCGGCTCTGACCTCGGCGCTGAAAAGTTCTACAACATCAAGTGCCGTGCTGCTGGTCTCAATCCAGCCGCAGTGGTACTCGTGACCTCCACCAAGGCCCTCAAGTGGCACGGTGGTGTGGCGCTTCCTGAAATCGGCAAGCCCAACGCTGAAGCGCTCAAGAAGGGCCTCTGCAACCTCGACGCTCACATCGAAAACTTGAAGCGTTTCGGTCCGAACATCGTTGTGTCTATCAACCACTTCCACACCGACGTCGACGAAGAGCTCGACATCATCCGCGATCGCTGCACCGAACTCGGTGTTCGCTTTGCCTTGTCCGACGGCTTTGCGCTCGGTGGTAAGGGTGCTGTTGAAGTCGCTAAGGCTGTTATCGAAGCTGCTGAAGACGTCAAGCCGCTCAACTTCACGTACGAAGCTGATACCACGGTCGTCGAAAAGATTGAAACGATCGCTAAGACGATCTACGGTGCTGCCAATGTTGAACTTGCTCCGGCCGCTCTCAAGGATCTCAAGCGTCTCCAGGAACTCGGCTTTGACCGTCTCCCGGTTTGCATCGCTAAGACGCCGTTCTCCTTCTCTCATGACCCGAAGGCCTTTGGTGCACCGAAGGGCTTTACGCTCCCGGTTCAGCGCCTCATCCTCAACGCTGGTGCTGGCTTCATCGTCGTTACGACGGGCTCCATCATGCGTATGCCTGGCCTCCCGAAGGTTCCAGCCGCCATGTCCATCGACGTTAAGGACGGTAAGATCACGGGCCTCGCCTAATTGATCTGTCAGTGATCTGACGAAGGCGCTAGTCTCATTAGAGAGGCTAGCGCTTTTTTTCAGCGGTTAATTTGAGACCTTTTCTGAGTCGTTTTTGTCAAAACCGAAAAAACGATAATCGACCTATCTCACAAATCTGCACCAGAGATTTTCCCTATAAAAATGGGCTTAATTTTTAAACGACTCTTTAACAATTCCAGATAGCAAAAACCCCCGGCTTCTTTCGAAACCAGGGGTCTTTAATTTGTGAGCCTG
>Skinner_p2__coassemble_1418_pt1 | contig 10352 bp, 7 predicted proteins | sample Skinner_p2__metabat2_low_PE_005 | metagenome-assembled genome bin Skinner_p2 | reverse complement strand
TCACGCGTGACTTGAATCCCTAGGTCCCATTCAGGCACATAAAAGTCGATTTCGGCATTGTGCGCAAAATAAAACACTCGGTCGTCTAGGCCGAACCGCCGTATGAGTTCGATAGCGACCACATTTTCTAATTGAGCTGAAAGTGGATCCCGATTTAAAAGTTCAATAAGGCCATTGTCGGCAAAGAAATATTTTGGATTTGTTTCACGGTCGTTGAGCTTGCCGTAGAAGTTATGAATCGAGAAAATCAAAAAGGCGTCTTTGACAAAGCCAACATGGTTGATCAGGGTGTTTTTTGAAAGCTTGACGCCGTGCTCAAAGACAAGTCGCGTCCATTTCGAAAATGAAAGCGGCTCACCGACATGCTCAGCTAACGTTTTCATCATGAGGCGTAACGCCAAGAGATGACTGATGTGGTGTCGGGCTGCGACATCAGCCAAATACGTTTGTTGGTAGTGATTGTTGAGAGCTTTACGCTTTAACGCATCAGATTGCCCCAGGAGACCGGGAAACCCGCCAAAGCGGACGTAAGCATCAAACTGAGTTCGAATGTTGGATCGGGTCGTTGGCGAGGCTAAGTCCAGGTTGCTCGGCTCAAGCCCAGAGGTTTTGAGGGTTTCGGCAAAACTCAAGGGAAATACTGTTCGCACGAGATAACGGCCACCTAAGGTGGTCGTGGCGCCTTGATTAAGCGCTCTATCGTCACTGCAATTCACCATGACAGGGTACTTTTGATCGGCCAATCGACGCGCAAAGGTGGCCCAACCCTCGACCGATTGAGGTTCATCCAAGAAAATGTGCGGCTTTTTGTGGTTTGGATGAAGTGCCTTGTAGGCGTCAAGTAGCCGTTGAAAGTCCTCTGTTTTGAAACCCAGCAACCGCTCGTCTTCGAAGTTAATATAGAGCATACTTTGCCAATCGTACCCTGCTTCGAGCAACGCATGTATTCGGTTAATCATCAAATGCGTCTTACCGCCACCACGAACACCGACCAAAAGGACGTTCGGGAATTCGGTCGCCACGACTGAGCGCTTCAAAGGCTTGATGTGTTGAGCCACCTGGCGATGATCAAGAAGGATGGCTTTGAGGTCTGCGAGGTCAAACATGACAGTAGGTTGGTTAGAACAAAATAAGAAGCGTCAAAACTCTGTTCACTCAACTGAACAAGAAGCCTCTCTCTTATCAGTCTACTGAAGATAGGGCACCGATGCTTTCTTTAGATCGATGCCTTACGAGCGCTGACGCACTTTCGGTACAATGCCTACTCGTCCAAAAGCTCTTTGAGCCAACACTATTTAACAGAACCTGTTCGTCATCATGACTTCACACCTTTTTCCTACGCCCTTTGGTCGTGTGCCCCACCCTGACCTTCTTGAAGCACGTCGTAATGTTGTCGTGCCCGATGGGTTTGCGGGTTATGCTGGCCTCTTGGTCACCGAAAAAGATGGGGTTCGTAAGACCTATACGGCCTTTGAACCTTTGACATGTGGTTTGGCTGATCGTTATGAGGATCTGACCGCGGACGGTCTTTGGCCATTACTTGAAGCCGATGATGTGCCAGACATTGAGTTAGTCAACGGCCGTGGAGAAAGTTTTACGTTCAAGGACTTTTTAACGTCCGTCTTTTCGATGTACCCCGATCGACCTCACCATCAAGGGGGACGAGAATTAGCAATTCGTCGCGCACAATGGCGATCGGCTTTTTTAGATGCGTTGACAGATCCAGCTGTTTCACTGTTGCTTGATCATAATCGCCGGCAAGATGGCTCAATGCCTGTAGGGGTCATGGAATGGTGGGTGGGTCGAAGCCCTGCGCACGAAATCCGTCATGATGGCGCCGTCTATTCACCGAGAGCCGCTGCAAAGCTTCTATTTGAAGCTTTGGTCGAAGATATTCCATATTTAGGCGTTGAACCTCATGTGGGTGAAGATGCGGTGCCCGAGGTGCCCGTTCTTTATGTGGACGATGATATTGTGGTGGTCAATAAACCGTCACGCTTAGCGTCTGTCCCAGGGGTACGTGAAACCGTGTCGACCTTGTCGATTCTTGAAAAGACCTATGGACCTTTACGTATCGTTCATCGGTTAGATATGGATACGTCAGGGGTACTCCTTTTCGCGCGTAACCTCGACGCTGAACGTGCGCTGCATGAAGTTTTTAGGTCTGGGCTTGCAATGAAGCGCTATGAGGCACGTCTCACTGGAGTACCCAACACAACGAGCGGTCATATCACCCTACCCTTAGCCTTAAACCGATTAGACCGACCGCGTCAGTGTGTGCTTTTAGAAAGTGAAACGGGTAAGCCTTCTGCCACAGACTGGGAACTCTTACGTATCGAAAAGGATGCGAAGGGGCATGAAAAAGCTATTGTGAGCCTTTGGCCAGAAACCGGGCGTACTCACCAATTGCGTGTGCATTGTGCACATCGACAAGGGATTGGCCTTGCGATTGATGGTGATTCGTTCTATGGACCGATGGGCATTCTGGCAGAAGTCCCAGGCATTCGACTTTGCCTACACGCAGCCGAATTAACGTTGCCTCACCCACGCACTGGCGTCCCCGTTCACTTTGAAGTGCCGTCCGACTTTCCGGCATTTGAGCCGTGGTGGGAATGACCGAAATGACCAAAAGCATAACGCCCAAGTAATAAGCTTGGGCGTTTTGTTCTAATGAAACCCTTACAGGTTCTTATTAAGCGCGTTTGCAAACGTGGGAGCGTTCGTTGTAGATACCCTGCACGTAGACATTATGGTGTTTGTCGACAGAGACAATACCAAAGACGTTGTGCGGAATGGGCTGTTCAACCATACCCTGATTAACGACGTAGTGAATGCCGTTACGCTCAGAATAGAAACCCTTGTGGTAGTGGCCAGATAGCACAGCTAAAACGCGCTTACTCTTTTCGAGCATCGCGACCACCGTGTCGCTATTCTTGATGAAGAAGGCCTTCGGGATGGGATTTTCGTCCCAGCTATTGAGTAACTGGTGCGTAAAGACAATGACAGGTTCACTGCCGGTGGCGAGTTCTTTTTCGAGCCAGTTTAGTTCTTCAGTCGGAATATAAGCGACCTGCCAGTTGAGGTTACCTTCAGAATAATGTTCGCCTTCAAGGTTGTTGTAGCAAGCGTCAAGGACGATGTACTTTACGCCACCTTTGATGAACGCATAGTAGAGCTTACCGTTGGCGTCACCATGGTTGGTGATGTTGGAGACGAAGTCTTCATAGGTGATTTTGTCAAAGTCATGGTTGCCAGCCACGTGGTAGCGCGGTCCATTAAAGCGACCGAATTCGCGTTCTACCGTTTGGAGGTAGCGCAACGTACCTAAGCGATCGCCATCGTCATTGCAGTCCTTAAAGTCGCCGAGTTCAATTGCAAAGTCAAGATCGCTCACGTTAAAGAGGTCAGTCGCCTGACGAAGTTTTGCGAGCGCATCACGATAGACGCGAACGCTATCTTCATGCGGAATTCGGGTGATGGGCTTCACGCAATAGTGAACGTCTGTGACAAAACCAAACTTCGAAATAATGTCTGACGCAGGAGGTAACTTAATCGTTTCAGAGGTCACGGTCGCGGCCAACGATTGACCAGCGATCGGAAGAGCAAAAGAACCAAGGACAGTCTGCAAAAAGAGACGACGTTTCATTTTTTTTCCTAAATTCAACAATCAACACTGATGAGGATCAACTCATCGAGGCGAATTATGGCGCTCGGTTGTGTCATCAAAATGACGTTTAAGTGTGGTTTTGATGACAGGTGATGCTCTTGGTCGAGCTCGTCGAATTCGTGAAAGCGTCGAATATCGCTAAAGATTGGCTTTTTAATGGCGTATGAAGCGCGACTCTAGTGACTCGCCTCGTCAAACTTCGGTACAATAGACGAACTTTTTCTTTAACTTAAATTTAAAGGGCTAACAAGTGTCCGCACTCATTCTTGGTCATAAGAACCCCGACTCCGACAGCATCATTTCCGCCATTGCTTGCGCACATCTCTACACGCTTCGCGGTCTCGATGTGGTGCCGGCTGCTCAGGGTACGCCCGCTCCGGAAACGGCTTTCATTCTTGAACGCTTCGGTCTCGAAGCTCCGGAAGTTGTGACGAGCGTGGCTGGTCGTGATGTTTACCTCGTTGACTACTCCGACAAGGGTCAGGCTCCGGCTGATATCGATCAGTGCAATTTGAAGGGTATTGTTGACCACCACAAGTTGGGCGACGTCACCTCTACGTCTCCGCTTGAATGCATCATCTGGACGGTGGGTTGCACGAACACCATCCTCAAGTTGATGTACGACTACATGGGTTTCCAGATCCCGGCCAATATCGTGCCATGCTCTGTGCCATCCTCTCTGACACGGTGATCTTCAAGTCCCCGACGACGACCGATACGGATCGTCGTGTGGCCGAAGAACTCGCCAAGATCGCTGGAATTGAAGACATCAATGCCCTCGGCATGGAACTCTTCACGGCCAAGTCCGCTGTGGCTGGCTGCACGCCGCGCTCCTTGATCTTCCGTGACTTCAAGGACTTCAACATGAATGGTTGCAAGGTTGGCGTTGGTCAGCTCGAACTCGTTTCGCTTGACCTCGTGGCCGACGTTAAGGCTCAGCTCGAAGCTGAACTCGCTGCTGTTAAGGGTGAAGAAGGCCGTCATTCCGCCCTCCTTCTCCTCACGGACATCATGAAGGAAGGCTCTGAACTTCTCATGGTTTCTGACGATCCTGCTCGTATCGCTGAAGGCTTTGGCAAGACCTATGAAGAAGGTAAGAACCTCTGGCTCGACGGTGTTATGAGCCGTAAGAAGCAGGTTGTGCCGGCCCTCGAAGCCGCCTTCCGCAAGTAATCACTAGATTTCTTGTCTAATCGAAGCCCTTAAGGTGTCAAGCTTTGAGGGCTTTGTTTTTTGTATTGAAATTTGTTTAAAAAAAGGGTCACCCCGCGAGGCGACCCTTTTTTACGAAGAATTGTGAAGTGTTGTTTTATTCTTGAACAACAACCTTCACATCGTTACCGTATTGATCCTTCGTGGTCGTGTGGATCGCAAGCAATTGGATCCAGCGACGGATCGTGCCAAAGATCACGAAGAGCATCAAGAGCATGACCAACACAGAGAGTGTGACCAAAAGGGTCTTACCCTGCGGTAGATACTGATTGATGATCAACCAGAGCCCTGCCCAGAAAGTGATGATCGTCATGAAAATGCCAGGCACCCCAGTAATCCAAGCGTACTTGGCTTTGTTCATACGAAGGAGCACTGTGGTACCGATCAATAACGTCACACTGGCGAGCAATTGGTTGCAGATACCAAAGAGCGGCCAAATGGAACCAATGTCGCCCGAATAGACGAGATAACCCCAGGAGCTCGTAAAGAGGACAGAGGTAATGATGATGCCCGGCACCCATTCCTTGTCAGCAAACTTCGGAACCACCTTGCCGAACATTTCTTGCAAGAAGAAGCGACCGACACGAGTACCAGCGTCAACAGCCGTCAAGATGAAGACCGCTTCAAACATGATGGCGAAGTGGTACCAGTAGGCCATCAGGTTTTCCATGAACGGAATTTGACTGAAGATGTGGGCCATACCGACAGCCAAAGAAACGCTACCGCCAGGACGCGCCATGAGGCTTTCTTGAACTTCAGCTTCAAGGCGTGGAAGTTCTTGAACGGCCATGCCAAGCGCTTGGAATTTTTCAGCGGGCGCATTGATGGCGAAGTAGTCTGCGGGCACCAAAACGCAGGCAGCTACAAGCGCCATGATGGCCACAAAGCCTTCCATTAACATCGCGCCGTAACCCACAAAGAGGACGTCGCGTTCGTTGTTGATCATCTTAGGCGTGGTACCTGTCCCGATCGTCGCATGAAAGCCCGAAAGTGCACCGCAAGCAATCGTGATGAAGATGAACGGAATGACTGGGCCACCCACGATGGGGCCACCGCCATGGACAAAGTCCGTAAAGGCTGGCATTTGGAAGTTGGGCATCACAAAGGCAATACCAATGGCGAGCGCACCGATCGTACCGATCTTCAAGAAGGTCGAGAGATAGTCACGTGGCAAAAGCAAAAGCCAGACGGGTAATACCGAAGCAAAGAAGCCATAGATCGGGATGAGAATACTCATCGTGTCGCGATCAATGTCGAGCCAACCAAAGTATTCAGGATGTGCTGCAACCCAAGGACCCGACAAGATGCAAAGGAAAAGCAACACAATACCGATCGCGGTTGCGCCTTTAACGTCACCTTTACGCCAAATTTGCATATAAAGACCCATCAAAATAGCAATGGGAATCGTCGCGGCCACCGTGTAGGTCGACCAGAGCGAATTATGCATGGCGTTAACGACCGCGATCGAAAGACCAGCGAGCGTCAAAATCAAAATGGCGAGCACTGCCCAAGAAGCGACAAAGCCCGTGGTCTTGTCAATTTCTTGTGTTGCAATGTAGGCCAAAGAACGACCGCGGTGACGCACCGAGCAAAAGAGCACGACCATATCGTGCACACCGCCCGCGAGCACGCAGCCAATCAGGATCCAAAGAAGCCCGGGCATATAACCAAACTGCGCAGCGAGCACGGGCCCGAGCAAAGGACCCGCTGCAGCAATGGCCGCAAAGTGGTGACCAAAGAGCACATACTTGTTGGTCGGGACGTAGTCCTGTCCGTCAGCATATTTGACGGCTGGGGTTTGACGAGCCTCATCAAGTCGCAGCACTTTGCTAGCGATGAAAAGACCATAGAAGCGGTAAGCAATAGCGAAAATGCATAGCGATGCGAAAACGATCGTCAGTGCATTGACGCCTGATCCGGTGTCCATTTTGAAGTCTCCTTCTTAAAACAAACAAAAAGAGGTGTTAAAAACAGGTCTTAAAGCGCGTCGATCATGGCATCCACGTCTTCTTCTCGGGTGGCCCAAGACGTGGCTATACGTACGATCGTGTGCGCCTCGTCAGGTTTATCCCAAAACGAAATACCAATGCGTGCTGATAGCGCTTGATACTGCGAGTCCGTGAGTCGAACAAAGGTCTGATTCGTGGTTGAACCAAAGACGACGTCGTAGCCCTTGGCAATCAAAGCGTCTCGAATTTTGTCTGCGAGCTTGACGGCATGACGACCTAAGCGGATATAAAGGTCATCAGTAAAGAGCGTCTCAAATTGAATGCCTAAGATGCGGCCTTTCGCGAGCAAAGCGCCCTGCTGCTTCATGTACGTAAAAAAGTGTGGTGCCGTATTGGGTTTGGAAAACACAACCGCTTCGCCAAAAAGCGCACCGACTTTTGTGCCGCCAATATAAAAAGCGTCACACGTGCGCGCAATGTCGGCGAGTGTGACGTCAGTGTCTGTTGCGCCTAAACCATATCCTAAACGGGCACCATCTAAATAAAGACGTGCCCCATGACGGTGGGCGATGTCTGAGAGTGATTCGAGCTCTGCTTTGGTGTAGAGCGTTCCAGTTTCAGTGGGGTGCGAAATATAAACGAGCCCAGGGTTTGGCATATGCTCACGATTGCCGTCTTGCTCCCACTTAACGAAAGCACGTTCTACGTCATCGGACTGCAGTTTGCCATTCACTTCTGCCAACTCAAACACCTTGTGACCTAAACTTTCGATCGCGCCAGCTTCATGCGTGCTGATGTGCCCGGTGACGGTTGCGATGACCCCTTCCCAAGGTTTAAGCATGGCGCCAATCACGGTGCGATTGGTCTGTGTGCCACCAGAAAGCAAAAAGACTTCGGCGTCGGGGGCGTTAGCGGCCTTACGAATACGATCAGCGGCTGCCGCGGTATAAGGATCCGTGCCGTAGCCCGTTGTCTTTTCGTAATTCGTTTCGGCTAAGCGAGCCAAAATTTCTGGCGCGCAGCCCTCCATGTAGTCATTGACGAAATCGAGTTGAGCCATAGTTTGAAAAAAATAAGGAGTGTAATGGAGGCATTTTAACCTCATTTTGACCTAGTGCTTTTTGAGTAATTGCACTCCACGTGTTTTAGGTAAAACAAATGGCTGAGTTCGTGCTATTGTTTTCGTAATTATTTTGTAGGAGTCATGATGACTGATCGTGTTCAATTGGTGGCTGGTCAACCTGCCCCTGCTTTTTCGTTACCTGGCTACGATGAGAAGCCCGTAACGCTAGATGACTTCAAAGGCCGTGGCCTCATTCTTTACTTCTATCCAAAAGACAATACCGCGGGTTGTACGACCGAAGCGCTGGGCTTTCGAGATCACATGGCCGACTTTGAAGCCTTGGGCTATCAGGTGGTCGGTGTCTCTCGCGATAGCGTGAAGAGCCATTGTGGATTTAGAGACCGTCAGGGATTGAATTTCTTACTTTTGGCTGATAAAGAAGAAGTGGCTTGCAATGCCTATGGCGTCATGAAAGAAAAAATGATGTACGGCAAAAAGTGCCGAGGGATTGAACGCTCGACCTTTGTGATCGACGAAAACGGCGTGATTAAGGTGGCGCTTTATGGCGTCAAAGCCAAAACCCATGTTGAAGAACTTTTGGCCTCTTTAAAGGCATAAAATTAAGAACGGCGCTCCTACGAACGGGCGCCGTTTTGCTTCTGCCCTCTTTTTCGTACCGCCCTACTATGTCCGCCACTTCGCTCACTGATGACCTCTCGTCGCTCCTGCCCTTCTTAACAGACTGTCGACGTCACATTCATCGACGTCCCGAAGAAGGTTGGACTGAATTCGAGACGACGTGGTTTATTCATGAGATGTTGAGCGAGATGGGCTACCGAACCAAAGTCGGGATCGAAGTGGTTGATCCTGACGCGGCAATGGGCCGCAACCCTAAATTGGTCGACAAGGCCCAACAGCGAGCCTTGTCGTAAGGTGTTCCTCAAGCCTTTTTGGATCGGTGCGCAGGTTGGTCGGGTGTGGTGGCGGACTTGAATACAAAGCGCCCTGGACCCTTCACGGTTTTGCGCTTCGAAATCGATTGCGTGGTGGTTGAAGAGTCGCACGAAGTTGGTCATCGTCCTTTTGACGAAGGTTTTGCTAGTACCTGTCCGGGACTCATGCATTCGTGTGGTCATGATATTCATACGGCGACGGGGCTCACCATCGCTCGGTGGTGTATGGCGCATCGTGATCAACTCAAGGGCACGATTCGTTTTGTATTTCAACCCGCTGAAGAAGGCGTTCGTGGCGCACGCGCTATGGTTGCCAAAGGCTGGGCACAGCAGGCTGATTATTTGTGGACGCAGCACATCACAACGAGCATCAAAGAAAACGAGATCTTTGCGAGTCGTAGCGGGTTTTTAGCGACCGCTAAGTTAGATGTGACATTCAAAGGGACAACCCCTTATGGTGACGCGGTGACGGCAGCGGCCAATGCAGCATTGCAGATGCTAGCTTTGCCACGACACCCTGAAGGCGCAAGCCGCATTTGTGTTGGGACCTTAAACGCCAAAGGTTCGTACGCCACGATGCAAACCGAGGTGCGAGGCGCAACCCAAAACGTGGCCAACTATATGGAAGAAGGTGTGCGTCGCGCTGCAAAAAGTTGTGCCGACATGGTTGGCGTTACGTCAGAAGTGACGCTCGCTGGGCGTGCTGAAGCATTGATACCTTGCCCGGTTGCCTATGACATGATTGAACGCGTCGCTAAAACGATTCCGAATGTGACGGTAACCGATAACCGAACGCGCGGTTCCGATGACTCAACATTGTGGATGAACGCCGTTGTGCAAGAAGGCGGCATTGCTGGGTGCTTTCATTATGGTGCCCGAGGTCGACATGGATTACATACCGCGTACTTTGATGCTGACGGCGAAGACGTGACGCTCCCAGCCCTCATTTTGACCGCAAGGCTTATTCTAGAAACAAACCGCAAAGATCTGTCGTAAATCTATTACAACTCGTTCTTTGTCGCTATTCTCGTAATCAATCCTATGCGTTTGGTGTAGTTCTAACCTCTCCTTTAGAGGGATTAAAAATTACTGTCGTCTCTCTATACTAAAAACAAAAGCCAAAGGCATTTCTATGAGATGTTGGACCGTGCTGTTGCGTCTTCTTTAAATCACTTTCCTTATTCGTAAAGAGTGTATCCACGCAACGCGAGGTCTTCAAGACGCTTTTGGTGCGTTGTGCGAACCATCCGTAGATATGTTGTATGGGTGATCCTTAAGGAAGCCTCTTCGTCGGATGGTTGATTATTGATGTAATTAGGGTTAATCGACGGGGGAGCGTCAGGTATGAGAGAAACAGGCGAAATTCTTGTCGATGTACAGTGTGATAACAACCGACGCATTCGTCGTGCGTCGATTTCAAATGAACGTGTGCCTGGTGTCATTGAACGCTTGGCCTTGACGCCAGGCGTTGATTTACGTAAAACGGTGCCGATGCTCTATAGCGTTTG
>Skinner_p2__coassemble_1381_pt1 | contig 10538 bp, 10 predicted proteins | sample Skinner_p2__metabat2_low_PE_005 | metagenome-assembled genome bin Skinner_p2 | reverse complement strand
TTCGTGACCAAAAGTGAACGGATGTCAGGTTTTTGGCTTGGCATCCGTTTCTTTTGCGTGAAAAAGGGTAAACCCGAAAATCGTCTAATAGACACAGTATCGATCCTTTAGACATCTAGTCCCTGGTTTTAGTTGGAAATCGGGGATTTTTCTTTGCCTCAATAGTGCGCCTATTCTCCAACTTTCAGGAAATAAAAGCCCCCGGCAGTTAAGCCGAGGGCTGATAGTAGGTTATGGTTGATGATGGTCAGTTAGTTACCATTCTTTTCATTGTGCTCGTCTTTTGTCCATAATTTCGGCATAAATGAGCCGATAAGAGACGCTGTTGGAACTGCAAGGAAAGCGCAGATAACAACGGAAGACTCATTCAGTAGCACGCATACAAAAGCACATAAAACGCAGAAAACAGAAATTCCCAATCCAATCAATTGTCCTAATTTCTGCGCACTCAATGCTCCAGCGCTTTCCTGAGCGGCGATGTTAACAAGAGCTGCTTTGTTTTGTGCATCTTGACTTATTGCGGCGTGTCTTGCTTGTTGTTCTGACTCAGCCATCTTGACAATTCTGTCAGCGATTCCAGGAAGAATCTTTTCGTACTGGGCCAGTGTGTCAGGTGGCGGCAACGGACCTTCAAAAAAGGTCTCTGCTTGTGTAGCGATCATATGAGGTTGAAGTTGCTCATTTTGAACGCCTGTTTCAGCATCAACCATTGGATTAGTTTCTGCTTGGGAAGATTTCTTTTCTGGCATTTGTCAAGGCTTTGTTGAAGTCTCGCTGAATGTTGGATCTGTCTTCTGAAATAGGTCGGTAAGACGATTCGATCAGTCGACGATCAATTTTTGTGCGAATGCGAGGAGGATTGAACGCTAAAAAAGGATCGACTAATCCATTACGCACGCCTTTCACAAAGCTTGTCAGGAAAGTTGCGGTTGTTTTTGTCATGTCTCGCCTTGCTCCATAGAATGAAGCTTCGAATAAAAAGTACACTCATATTACCTTTCACTTACTTCAGTGTAAACCTGATATTTACGTTTTGTTGTAAAACTTCAGCGAAAGCCTGCTTAAATCGGTCTCATGGACGCCACCCGCGCTGGTATGAGCGCCAACCAGCTTAATTCCACCCGTCAGTGGAAGAACTTCGCCGCTGCCGAAAAGATGGAATATAAGGACATCAACAAGGACGGCTTCATGGACGTGGTCTTTACGTTCAATGCCAAGGATGTGGCCAAGGGTGCCGTAGCTGGTGCCTCGATGGACCTCTGGCTCTACACCCAGATCAACGGTCACCGTGTCGTTGGCTTTGATGTTGTGCCAGTAGAAACGAAGAAGGTCAAGAAGGCCGAGTCTCGCGACGGTAAGGGTCTCCTTTAATCGACCGTCTTGATCTAAAGCATTTGCTTTAGTTTCGTGACCAAAAGTGAACGGATGTCAGGTTTTTGGCTTGGCATCCGTTTCTTTTTTGCGAAAAAGGTTAAAGTAAAGGTACTATTTAAAAATTATCGTTTTCTAGGGAAATATCTATCCATGAAGGATTTCTTTCGTCTCTCTATTTTGAGTCTTTGTCTATGTACTTTGTGTTCGGCACCTGTTGTGGCAGGTGAGGCTGATGGTGGTGATGTCATCGAACAGGTAGAGACGTTTTTGAGTGATACGCAAGAAAAGCTTGAAGAGCTTAACCCTTTTGGTGACGTCTTCGATGAGGACGATGAAGAACAACGAGATGATCCGATTGAAGGTCCCGACGATCACGATGATGACGAAGAGGCCGAAGGTGAGGATGGCGATCATCATAAGGATGATGTTCGGAAGGATAGACGTTAAACGAGTCTTTAAAAAAAGCGCGACCCAAACCTTGGAGTCGCGCTCTTCTTTTTTCGTCGTTGTTGTTTAAGCTCTCAGGCCTTCCGCTGTACGCCCTGCAAAGCTTGCGAAGTCTTTGACGAATTTGTCATTAGCAAAGTCGACATCGGTGAGATCCCAAGCTTTCCAAGATCCTTCACGAACGAGCGTGTAATTGGCCACACCTCGAGCACGAATGCCTTCAACGGATGGCATTTCAAAGCGCCAACCATTGTCGACGAATAGTGCTTGCAAGAGGGTGAGCCCTTTGACCTCAATTGTCAGACGGTCAGTGTGACGAGTGATATTAGGCGTCAGACCACGCGAAATACAAGCCTCAGAGATCGCATCGATCAGGAAGTCCACCGTGCGCTCTGTTGAGCTTGGCGGCGTATCAGTATTCGTGGTTTCATCGACAGCAGGCTCTACTTCGATGTGTAGATCGGTGGATTCTGCGACATGGACCTGTTCGGAGGTGACTTCCGTTAACGTTGTTTGTGTTTCAGTAGGATCATCATCGCCTAAATCGGTGAGAGTCGGCAAGGACACTTTGACCGGGTCACGGAGTTCCGGGGTTAACGTAATGTCTGAATGTTTGACCTCAAGGGGCACCAAAGCCGCTTCGGCATGCACCACAACGTTCTGCTCTTCTGGTGCTGGTGACGGGGAGTCGGTTGAAATGACTTGGTTATCCATCAAGGCGTGATCCTCTACAAGCGTAAAGTGCGTCCCTTCTGTTGCCACAGACTGATTGGCGTCACTCTCGAGCGTGGGCAGCGGTTCATGTGGTTCCAAAAGGGGCAGGTCGTTTTCAAGGCGACTCATGTTTTCGCGAATACGAGCTAAAAGGTCGTTCGTGTTCATTGGGGCCCTTGTTTCTGGATAGATACCTAGTTCAGCAAGGTCATGACACACGCGATCAATCGCAGCGTCAGGACGGCGGAAGTATTCGGCACCACGCAGTCGAATGAATCGCCAACCGTTACGTTCAAGGACGGTTTGACGTTCCATATCGTTTCGGATTTGGTCTTCGCCGTGATAGCGTTCACCGTCGCATTCAAGGGCAACGGCTTCACCGGCATAGCGAACCACCATGTCAAGGCGATAGCTACCTACGTGATGCTGTTGTTCAATATGATAACCACGGCGAATAAGTTCTTCAGCTACACGCACCTCAAATTCACTATCCGCTGCTTCGCGAATGGCCTCTGTATCAGGTTCGCCATGTTCGACTTCAGCAGCCCAGTCAAAGAGTGTACGACGGAGGTCGTCATGCTTTAATTGGGTGTTGGCATCAAAGGAATGCACAATCCAAAGCTGATCACGGGCGCGACTCACAGCCACATTCCAACGCTTGCGGGCAGAGCCTTCAGTGCCTTCGCCTTCTTTACGCAAGATGACGCCTGGTTCAGCAGAGTCAACGAGAGACAATAAGATCACATCACGTTCGTCGCCTTGGAAGTCAGCTGAACTACCACATGTCAATTCACGAGCTTCAATTTCACGAGGGTCAAAGTTTTCAATCAGCAACTGATGGATGCGATTGATCTGTGTTGATCGACCGCTACGCATAGCGATGACACCAAAGGTTTTACCGTCATAGCGCGGATCAGCCATCATGGCCTTCAATAGACGAATGATGGTCTGCGCTTCTTCTTCGTTGGTCTTACCGTCGGTATAGGTGCCATTCGTTCGCCACGGGATCAATGCAGGCTTAAGTTTTGAGGTCGATGTGTCACGCAACGGGCGAATTGAACCGTTATAAGACAAACGATTCGAGTACCCAATGATTTCAGGCACGCAACGGAAGTGCTCGACGAGCATATGTGCTGGGAAGGCCATGCTCTGCACAAGACCATAAATCGAGAGGCGAGAGTCATAGAGTTTGGGCTCTTTGACGCGTCCTTCAAGATACTGACGAGCAAGACTATCGACCGCAGTGTCGTTTGTCCCGATAGCTAGCGGCGTGACCTGCTTGTCGTCCCCCACCACAATGACTTTTTGCCCCATATAAAGAATAGGCAAAGCGGTCATATCGGCTTGACTTGCTTCGTCGATGATAATGATGTCGAACTTGGCTGCACTATTAAAGTTGAGTAGGGCATCCTGGAGCATCATGATCCAGACGGGGACGGCACGCTGGCATTCGGGGAGTAAGCGATTGACTTCACGACGCCAGATCGCATGTTTCTTACTCTTACCTGCAGCACGCTTCATATAGGTCGCGAGATAAGAGAGATGCGAGAGGGCAGGCGTCCCCTGCAGACGCTTTTTGACTTCGTACCACGCTTTGGTGGCAGCAAGCTGTGCGGTGCATTCACGAAGGTCGGCCGACAAACGCGTGCAATCGGCTTGTAGTTCTTCGACTTCGACGGCGGTGTAATGCGAGTAGAGGCGTTCAAGTTGCTTCCAGCGCCAGGCTTCGTCAAGGTCACTCGAAGGGATTGTGTCTGTAAAGCCTTCAAGCCCCACACGTAAAGCCATCGCCCAGTCAGGGGCCATGGCTTGAAGTTTTTCAAGTAAGACCTGACGTTGACGATAAACCTCACGTTCTTGACGATAGGTTTTGAGGGTTTCTAAGCCTTTCGCCCAGGCCTCGGGATTCGTCAGAATCGCATTCGAGAGTTGCTCAACAATATAAGCGTGAGAACAATCACGGTTAAGCTGATCTTTGACGTCTTGACGCCAGGCCTGTAGCTGTTCGCGTTCCGTTTGTATATAGACGTGCGAATGTACTGGCGTGACAATTTCTTTGATTAGTCGATGAGCTGCGTTCGCAGGATCAGCGTCACGCATCCAGTCTTTGGCTAAGTGTTCAATGGGTTCAGCACGAATGCCAGCCTCAAGCCAGGAAGAAATAAAGGGCAAGAACGTCTGATGCCACCATTGGGCAGCGGACGATAACGTCGTGCCATAACGGTCTATGAGCGTTTTGGCGGGATTAGCGCCGTACGTCTCAAAGAGGGCAACGTGAGCACGTTCGGCAAGACGGTTCCAAGCTTCTTGGGTTTCGTGACGTGCTAAATGATAGCGAGCGACACGCAAAAGCTGATCAAAGGCTTCTGTCGTGTCGGGACGACGACCGTTGACTGTCACAGGGGCGATCGCCGTATCGGCTTCACGCGCTTCACGGTTAAAGAGTCGACCAAAGAAGCCGACACGTCCCTTAGGGTCATTTTGCTTAAACCATTCAGCTGCACGAATGATGGCTTCGAGATCTGCGTTGTCTGGCAACGTCACGGTGACGTTATCGATCATGGCGAGTCGGTCAACTTCAATCCCCATTTCTGCGGTCTTAGTTAACTGATCTTCGAGTTGCGTAAAGGCGTCAACGTAGCTAGGGTCTGTGAGTCCCATGTTGAAAGCCAAGCGGCACATCGGGTCATCAAGCGTGCCGAGTACTGAGCTATCTAACGATTGGGTCAATAAGTCGCGTTTTGCTTCGGGACAGGTGAGACATTCGCAACCATTCGAGGTGAAAACAAGGTAACGATCGCCCGACGCCTCACGACGGAATCCTAAAGCAATGGATGACTGCGTCTCTTGGGTGGCCAGGTGACGGGCATACATTTCGCGCATTGTGTCCGCATCGGGAAGTTGAGCGGGATCAGGCAAAGGTTCAACCAGATCGTGCGAAATGTCTGCTGGCCAACGACCGTTCGTGCGATAAAGCGTGACGAGTTCGTCGGGTGTCAAAGGCAAGGGGCCAGCAAGCACTTCGCCAGGGATAAGGCTCGAGAACGCTTCTTCGTCACGAAGGATCGAGGCGATTTCTGTGAGTGACAAAGATTCGCCTTGGTACGCAATGGTTTCGCGTTCACGTAGACGCTGTGCATAAATACGCTGACGTCGGTCTCGTAAGGCTTCGTTTAAGCGCTGACGATTGTCGGTGAGGACTTGAATGCGTGCTTCTAAGTCCGTCGTATTCATGGTGTTGAGGCGCGTTGTCAAGGCGGACGTGGTGCGCTCAAGATCTTTGCGGTCACCAATCATCGTGACGCAAAGGGGCTGAATTTCTCGCGGTAGTTTGTCTTTGAGAACGGTCAACGCTTTCGCTGTGTGGCTCGTCACAAGGACGCGTTTGCCTTGCGCCAAAAAGTGCCCCAATAAGTTGGCAATAGTATGCGTTTTACCAGTCCCCGGAGGGCCTTGCACGAGCACAACGTTATTGCGTTCAATCTCACGAGCGATGGCAAGCTGTTCGCTATTGGCGGGCTTTGTGAGCAAAATCTCATCATCTTCACCTGCCGTCGCAGCGAGTTTGGCTTCTAATGTGGGCGTAGGATCAATGTCAGGTGCGCTTGTTGGGTAGACATCAGGGCACACAATTTCTTTGAGGTGCTCAGGGACGTCACCAGTACGGGCAATTTCTTCACGAATGCTACGAATGGCTTCACGAACGCCGCTTGGACGCAACTGTACTAAGAGTAACGGACGCGGTACAACGCGGAATTTCACGTCAGAGTCTGGTGCTTCCGGTGCGGCATCCGCTTCACGCCAACGCGCACTTGGGTGTAATCGCACGGCCATCGTCTGAAGGTGGTGCTCGAGCGTCGCGTTACCAATTAACGGCACATCGTGCCCTTCTTCCTCTAAGTACGCATCGACTGTTTGTGTCGCATCAAGCTGGATCCCATCATCAGCAAAGGGCTTTAAAACCTCAGTCAAAAAGCGAACGGCTTCATCGGGATTGCGACGAATTTCTAAGGTCGGCAGATTACGGCGGCTTGAGGTTAATTCAACGCTCAACGGCTGCACCAAGAGTGGGTAGTGCGCCGCATTGGGATTTTGCGTTTTGGTCGAGTCCGAAATAAAGCGATAGTTGCCTAAGACACATTCATAACGCAAGTTCGACTCTAAGACCAAGTCACGCATGGTTTGGAATCGGTCAAAGAGTCGATTGTTGGCAAGAATCGGGGCGCGTGCTTCGAGCCACGCTTGACGTTCAAGGCGCCATTCTTCACGCACGGCATTGAGTGTGGCACATAGCGCCTTTTGAGCGTCACGAATACTGTCGTTTAAGGCGTCAACAGGACGCGTAGCCTCAGGGTCTTCAGCCTCTAAAGCGGCTTCCACTTCACCCGGAAATGGTAACCAGGTTTCTTCCCAGTTCGGATCACGCCACGTCCCTTCAACATAATCTAAGAGGGATTCAGGTAGCGGCGGGCAGGGCAATAAGTCGAGCTTTTCAATACGACAGATTAGATCTGGATCGCTTGACGACGGATCACCTACTTTGAGACCAGGCAACGCATGATTGAGTTCTTCAAGATCAAGCATCCAACTTGCTTGTGTGAGATTTTTGGTCACGGCCTGTCTAAGGCTTGTTACTTCTTCAACAAAGCTAAAGAGACTGTTGATCGCAACACGCTGTTGGTCTGTGGTCGACATGTGGGGGTCCTGGTTTGTTTGACGCTTTTTGTGAGGGTTGCTCATTCAAATTGAGAATCAGCAGAAAGTATTGTACCTACCCATATAAAAAGAGGGTAGCTTAAAAAAATGCCACGCACTTATGTCATGCATGAGTGCGTGGTTCAATATTTAGAGTAAGGAAAAAAAGTCGTTTCTAATATCAATCAATATTCTAAGATGCGTTTTTTTTCTTTTTGGAATTCTTCATCGGTGAGAGCGCCAGCTTGGTGTAATTGTTGTAATTGCAACAGTAATTCGTATTGTTGCTTTTGCATTTTTGCGTTTTGTTTTAATCCGTTGCGAGATACGATGGTTGCATCTGAGATGTCACGAGTGCAAGCGAAAATGAGCTCAACACGAGCTGTATGGTCAAAGTTTGGATAGCCTCGACGCTCTTGTAGTAGTTTGTAGTGTGCTCCCTGTCTAGCACAGAATTTTTGTGCAACACGTTCTAACCAGGCTTCAATTTTTTCTGGATTACCGCCCTTAGTTTTCGCGTCTTTACATGTTCGGTATTCAATGAGATTCGTGTCGTTTTGAGAGTGTACTTTGACTGGCACTTCTTTCCAGCACACGTCAGAGGAGTCAACAGGAGTTGGTGCAAGATAAGTAGAGCAACCAGTTATTGAAAGTGTCAGAGCAATGCTTAATAGTGTTTTTTTCATGATGCACAGAAAATTCAAAAAAGGAAAAGATACTTGAATCACTATTACGGTAAAAGACGATATACATATCATGTAATAGTGAAAAACTTGCACGTGTTGACTGTACTCTTATTATATCGGGGCTCGAGAACACCAGGGAATTAAGTAAAATAGTAGCCACAGAAGATGAACCATGTTTATGTTGCTAGAACGGCTATATGTTGGGTTTCTCATATCCTATGAGAGGATGAGTCGTAGCTTTGTGCTACTTTTTCAAACGATTTGGAAGAAAGTTGGTGATGAGTCTATTTTGGATAAGTATTGGTGAATTTGGTTTGGAAATGTCCTCTTTAAGTTAGCGTACCATGACTGTTTTTTCGTTACATGTACAAGATCAGGCAGTGTATTTGCCAGCGTCGTTGTTGTCCCAGACGCAGGAGCAAAAGCTATTTTCTGAAACGCTTAGACGAAGTACTTTTTGTAATTGTCAGGACATTCCTATCCGAGAGCCTCATCGTTTAAGTTCTATGAAAGCTCGTCGAATGAGTCGTGGTACTCGTTTGGCCTGCGAGGCTGCGCTCCATATAGCTTCACGCTTTAGTATCGATGCCTGGATTTTTGCTAGTCAACATGGCGAAACGTCAAGAGGGATCAAAATTATGGATAGGCTCATAGAAAATGAGACAGTGTCACCGACAGACTTTATGATGTCAGTTCACAATGCTGCGGCGGGTGTGTTTTCGGTAGAAAGTCGTTTTCATGGAACAGTGACGAGTTTAGCGGCTGGCGGTGATACGTTCCATATGGCCTTGATTGAGGCGGCGTCAATGCTAGGTACTGATATGCGCAGAGTTGCAATCGTGGAGTTTGATGATGTCATCGATTTGAAGCTCAGTGAAGCTTTTAAAGTCAAATCCCAAAATATGACTTATGCCACCACATGGGTTCTTGAACAAGGAGTCACTGAAACTTTGACTATCGAGACAAAGGAATCTTTATCAGAAGGTATATTCAATATTGCCTCAGTGCGGGCGATTTCTCTTTTAGCTGAAGGTTACGCTAAGTTCGAGACTTTGGGCGAGAACACTATTTGTCGATGGGAGTCCAAAGCGTGAACAATGATGCACAAGATAGCTTTTGGCGGCTTCAATATAGAAGAATGACGACAGGCCTTGCCTGGTGTGTTTTTGGTTTAGGCGGTTTGATTCTCTCACTCACTTATTTTTCCTATTTGAGATTGTTTGAAAAAGACGAGCAAATCTGTTGTAGAAAGGCGAGACTTTGTATAACAGAAGTGTTTCATGTTTATTTGAAATGGTTGGATCGCTTAGATGTTGTTTCGATCGATGTGAGTGAACTCGAGCAACTGCAAGAAAAAAAAGGTGTCATTCTGATAGCAAATCATCCAACGATTTTAGATTATGTGGCCATTGCCTCGTGTGTACCTCAAGTTGGTTGTGTTGTGAAGGACTCTCTCAGGCATAATTTCTTTCTCAAAAACGTTATCAAGAGTGCAAGCTACCTTAGTAATGAAGGGGGAATGGAGCTGATTGAGGAGTGCGTCTTGCGATTAAATCAGGGGGAGAACATTCTTATATTCCCTGAGGGAACGCGAAGTTGCCGACAGGAACCTTTGAAACTGAAAAGAGGTGTTGCACATGTTGCATTGAGAGCAAAGTGTGATTTAGCTGTCATTCATGTTGTAAGCTCTCATCATTGGTTGGATAAGGAAAGTCATTGGTACGAAATTCCGCAAGTCAAACCAACGTTAAAGTATTCATTTGCTGGCATGATTCATTCAACAGACTATTTGAGAGAACCAGAAGAGAGATATCCTTTAGCGAGTCGACGATTAATCGCAAGGATACGAGAAGAGTTTTCTGCGATCAAAAGTTGTTAACATTCAAGCTCGATTAATTAATGAAGGAACCTATTGGAGAGATATGTATGAGCCAGTTGGAAGAGGAAATTAAGACTCTCATCATCACAACGCTTAATTTAGAAGATACAGACTCAAACGATATTGAAACAGGAGCTCCTCTATTTAATGAGGGTTTGGGACTAGATTCGATCGATGCTTTGGAATTAGGGTTGGCAATCAAAAAAAAATATGGTGTATCTCTCTCTGGTGAGCCGAATGAGATTCGTCAGCACTTTTATTCAGTAGCGTCACTAGCTTCTTTCATTCGAGCCAATGGCTCTCAGGAGTAAAGTCAATGGCTAAGGTTTATACCGAACAAGAATTGTTTGACGAAATCGTTCGTGTGATGAGCGAGCTTTTTGAAATCGATCCGAGTACCGTGACGCGTGAAAGCCGTTTGGTTGAAGACTTGGATCTTGATAGCATCGATGCCGTTGACATGATTGTGCAAATGCAGAATATGATCGGTCGTCGCATTCAGCCGGATGCGTTTAAGAGCGTGCGTACGGTCGGTGACGTCGTTGATGTGATCGTGAAGATGTCTAAAGAAGCTGACGCCAAGTAATTCGCTCGAATCCTTCGTTCGTCATTGATCGATGTCAAGCGTTCTTTTGAATATGGTCACAGGCCTATTAATGGTCGTGTGGCCGTTCTTCGTCTTATGGGCTGTGCATGCTGATGCGCTTTCGTGGCTGTTGGCAGGGACGGCAGTGATCCTGAGC
>Skinner_p2__coassemble_1349_pt1 | contig 10753 bp, 9 predicted proteins | sample Skinner_p2__metabat2_low_PE_005 | metagenome-assembled genome bin Skinner_p2 | reverse complement strand
GCGACTCATAATCGCTTGGTCGCTGGTTCAAGTCCAGCAGGGCGCACCAAGACACCGACCCGTTCTGTTTAGGCAGAGCGGGTTTTGTTTTTCTAGCCGGACAAGACTTGGCTCTCCATGCAAAAAGAGACAGTCCACTCATGCGAACCGCCTCTTCTATTGCTTTCTGACACTATTTTTCTCGTCGCTGACGCAAAAACCTCAAGTTCTTTGCCTGCATCATCAAGAGCCCAGTCATCACCAAAGCGCAACCAAGCACAAACGGTATCCCGATCTGTTCGCCCAAAAGCACAACCGAGAAAAGCACACCAAAAAGCGGCGTCATAAAGACGAGTACACCCAAGCGCGCTGCCAAATATTGCTTTAGCAAGTAGCTCCAAACCAGGTAGCTCGCAAAGGCCACAATCAAAATCTGAAAGGCCATGCTACCGATCACCATCGGCGTCAACGTCACGTACGCTTGATCGGTGATAAAGGCCATCGGAAATAAGAGCAAAAAGCCCATGAGCAACTGCCAAAAGAGCATCTGAGTTGCTGGCGCATCATTCATGGTAGTCGTGCGTAGACAAATCGTCGTGAGCCCCCACGAGAGCCCAGCCATCAAACCAAAAAAGTCACCCAAAATCCAATGGTCCCCTTCGGGTATCGCCCCACCCTCTAAAAAGACCGGTAATAAGAATGCGGATGCAATCCCTAAAAACGCCGTCGCTAAGCCACCCCACTGAACGAGACTCAAACGCTCTTCAGGGATTTTAATTGCCAAACCCATAGCCGCAAAAAAGGGCGCTGTATAGAGCAAAACCGAAATGTGCGAGGCATTCGTATAGCTTAGCCCCTGAGCCACAAAGAAGAACTCACCCGCAAACCCTAAACCCACGAGCAAAGCATCCTTCAAACGCACATTGGCATTCCAAGTTTCATGGAGCCACCAACGGTTCGCGAGCCAAAGCAACAAAGCGGCCGTCCCCGATCGGATCGACACCTGCAAAATAGGACTGATCTCAAGCGCACAAGCCTTAATGGCCGTTTGCTGCAAGCCCCAAATCATGCTGAGGCACACGCAAAGTAGAAAAGCTCTTAAATCAATCGGACGACGAACGGGTTCAGACATGGGACAACACTTTAAAAAAAGACGCTGCCTTTTGAGATAGTCTCAAGAGGCAGCGCCAATTACAGCTAGGCAGAAATGTTATCACGCGTAAGGGTTTACACGCATAACGTCGTCACTACTTGTGGCTTTATTGCAACAGCTTAACTTACGCCGAGAGATGTTTGCGCATCACCAACTGGTTGACCAAAGCCGCAGTCAAAAGACACGCAATAAAGAGGAAGGCGACTTCAAGAGACTGATGCTGAGCAATAAAACCAAGGATCGCAGGCCCCGCCATCAAACCACCATAACCAATCGTCGTCACAGTTGTAATAGCGCTCGTCGGATCGACGTGCTTCACTGAAGAGGCGGCCGAAATGATAATCGGCGCCACGTTAGCCACGCCCAAGCCCATCACGAAGAGGCTAGCAAAGAGCACAATCGGCGACTCGAAACACACCATGATCAGAAGCGTCACAATGTTGAGCATCATGCCCGCAAAGAGCACCTTGGCTCGACCAAAGGTTTCAACCAAACGGTCCCCCGTCAAACGAGAGATCGCCATGGCAATCACAAAGAGCGTGTAACCAATACCCGCGGCCTTCAAATCCACGCCACCGACTTCATGCACGTAGATGGCCGACCAGTCAAGCATGGCACCTTCGGCCAAGAAAACCGCTAGACAAACCAAGCTAAACATGAGAATGCGACCTTTTGGCGCAGCAAAGACCATGCCTTCGGCTTTTTGACCTTTCGCTCGACCGGCGTCGGCTGGAATTCCAGAGAGCGTCCAAAGCAAGCCAGAAGCGATCACGACCATCAAACCACCAATCACCCAAACGAGCGGCGCACCCATGATCAAAAGCCCCGTGACCGCAGCGGCGGAGACCACCTCACCAATCGAATAGGACGCATGGAGCCCAGACATGATCGGGTGACCTACTTGCTTTTCAAGCTGCGCACCATAAATATTGGCGCTTACTTCTAAGCAACCCAAGGTCACGCCATACATAAAGAGCGCGGCACATTCAATATAAAATCCAGGGATCATCGCGAGGATGACCAACAAAAGGCAAGAGAGCACACCAGAGAGCGCTAAGGCAAAACGGCTACCGTAACGCACAGAGATGGTTCCAGCGACCGGCATCCCAACAAAGGAACCAATCCCAAGACCTAAGAGGAGCGAACCCAAAATCGCGGGTTCAAGCGAAAGACCAGACTGAACAAACGGGATAATCGGTGCCCAACTAGCGACCGTAAAACCACCCGTAAAAAAGCCAGCACGGGCAGCCAAGAGCTGCCGTTTCATTGAAGAGGATGGATTGATATGATTGGTTGGAATTGTGGTTTGGATCTGCATAAAGCGCCTAATTGTTATTTATACGCGAGCATTCTCTCATTTAATTTCCGATCGCTCAAGATAAGATCCATCAAGTTTTTGATAGACTAGGCACTAACCATCCTCTCTCAGAGTTTTGCTATGAGCCTCAAGATTGACGAAATCCGTTCTTTTGTTGCCGTCGCTGACGAGGGCACGTTTTCGGCCGCTGCACGTGCACTTGGTCGAAGTCAAAGTGTCGTCTCGACCCATATTGCCGGGATGGAAAATGAATTAGGCTTTAAATTATTTACGCGTGGGACACCTGCCCTCCTGACGCCTGCAGCCGAAACACTCTTACCTAATGCCAGGCGCGTTCTACTCGAAACCTCTCGCTTTGAAAGTCGAGCCGCAGCGCTCTTTCATACGCCCAATCCCCTTCTTTATATGGGGATTGACATGGGGCTCGAAATTCCGATGGTGTTGGATTTGTTGCGTGACTTTTCGCGTCACTTTCCGTCAGCCACAGTGCAGCTTGAAAACATTTCAAGTTCTGAAACCAACTGGTTCTTTAGACGTGCTGCCATGACGATGGCCGTCATTTATTCTTTGCGCTCCGATCCCGAGTGTGAAGAGCGCCTCATTGGGCTATCACCCCGTGTCATTGCGGTCTCTAAAAAACACCCTTTGGCACAACGCACCGACATCACAACGGACGACTTGCGCGACTATCGTCAAATTCTGATTATTGCGAGAGACAGTGAGTCGGCACCTCCCATTACGATCAGTAGTGACTGTTGGGAAGTCGACAGTCCTCAATGGGCCATTGGTTTAGCCGCACGCGGCATTGGTTGGACGATAGTGCCTAAAGCCGTGGCACTCACGCAGCCTGGACTTAAATCAAGCCTTGCGCTCTTAGACGCTCCAATGGACTTAGCCCCAGAACGTTTGGTGTTACGCCTTAAAACCGATGAAGTGCCCATCGAGTTTGTGGACTGGTGGGAGCTTGCACTTCGTAAACTCGCGATCCGTTTAGGCTTACAGTTGCCTGACAACCATTAAGCCAAAAAGCGATCACCAAAAGACAGAAGCACTCGAAGGTTGATGCTTTCGAGTGCTTCTTCTATCACCTTAACGGGCGAACGCCTTAAACTGGCACATTGGCCCCCGCAACCTGTAATGCATGACGAACGCCCATCTTGAGGCGATTAACCTGACGACGTAGTTTCACCAAGGTAGCTTGTCGTTCATGCTCGTTCATACTCTCTAAACGATCAATGTCACGAAGCATCGGGACGGCAGGCGCACGTAAAGCTTCGTCGTGCGAATAGATCGACCCTTCGACATAAGAAAGCGGAATAATTTCAGCAAGCACGTCGTGCGTCAAACGGTTCACCGCTTCGGGCTCATCATTCATGCGATCAGCTAAAACGCGCGACAGCCATTCAAGACGATCGATCACCATGGATAGATCGAGCAAGTCACCGACTTTCGTTTGACGCTCTTTAATGAAGGCCGTGAGTTCATCGACTTCAGCCTTAGCATCTAACGGAAGACGTTCATCCATCACAGCATGGCAAAGTGCCACGGCAAAGACGCGAACGTCGCGAGCTAGAAGCACAGGATCTAATTTATCAGGCGTATCTTCAATCGAATGCCACCAATAGCCGAAGCCTCCGCTACGACCACTTCCAAACATCTTCTTGAAGGCCTCCGCAGCGACCCCTTCAAAGGGCGCCTGTTCAGAGACCTGCGAAAAGACGGACGGGACACCAGGCCCCCAAAAGCTTTGGTCGCAAGAGCGTGAATAGCGGCATCCAACCCAATCTGTGACCCCTGCGGCTTCACGCAACGCGAGTTTTGCTAATTCAGCTGTTGAAGCCATGGCAGGCGACTCTGTCATGACTGAAGCACAGCACCCACCCAAGCAGTCCGCATTAATGTTGAGCACACAGTGTTCGTGAAGCTCTTCAAAGTGCGCGTCACAATAAGCGGTTGAACCAGCATAACGCCCATGCGAGTGTCCAGACCACGTGACAAAGCGAACCCCACGCTTTAATTTCGATGCATGGGGCGCCAAGATGCGTGCGAGTTCAACGGCGCATGCGTTACCAGATGCATTATCCATGGCTCCCAAATGCCAACTGTCTAAATGCCCTGTCACCATCACAAAGTCTTTATGAGGTGTCGGGATTTCTGCGACTAAACACGGGATCTCGACCCAGCGACTCCACACCGTCGTAGCAAGCTTAGCCTCTAACGCACCTTGCGAGGCATAGCGCGCCTTGATCGCATTGCCGTCCCCCAACGAAATACTCGCGACCGGGATACCCACGTAGTTGTGGAGGGTCTCTGGCGTAGGTGACCCCCAAACGCGCGACACAATCATATTGTGAATGTATTCGCCCGTAATAAAGACCACACCTAACGCACCCTTGGCTTCAAGCGTACGAACGATAGGCTCCATGGCTAGTCCATCGGTGAGGACTAACTTACCTAAAACCACTTCAGACGCAACAGTCCTTACGTCTTCGATGGGGACATAAACTAAAGGCGCCTGGAGACCTTCGACACTAGGGGTCATCGGGTGAGTGACCGCAGCATAGGTGTTTCCAGCCACCACAAAAGCGGCGCCTTCAGGGGTACTCACAAACCCCGGATGGCGCTCTACCGTCACACGACACCCGGCTTCTTCATAAAAGCGCGTGAGTGTCTCTATAGCTGCTTCTTCAGCGGTGTTTGATAAACGTTCACCAGTACAGATTGCTCGAACGGTACTCATTAAACGTTCGGCATTGACAGCCGATGCGATATCCCCGTAGTGCATAAGGTCTCCTTCTTCGTCGTAAGCGTTTTAGTCAGCCCACTTTTTGGCAGGTAACGGAATACGGCGGAATTCTTCCAAATAGCGAACCATCCAATCGGAGACACCGTTCATCATTTCAGTGCCCCACTCGATCGTCGCAAACTTGGCTTCAAGGCCACCCAAACCACCCGTATTCACCGTATCGCGAATTTCTCGGATGATCTTAACGGGTGCCCCCTCAAAGGTCACGGTATTGATGTGCGCTTGAGGCAAAGCCTCAGAAGGCGGCGTCACCACGTTGTCAACGAGGTATTCAGTCTTAATCAATTCAGGACGGAAAGCCATTACCGCAGCAACCTCTTGCGCGTCACCGTGACCCGTCGGCCATTCGGGATTGAGTTTAGGTGCAATGCCCCACCAATCGATCAAGGTCACCTGAGCGCCCTTACGGTAAAGGTCAAGCGCGGCCTTTTCGATTGCGGGATCGTTACCCCCGTGACCATTCACAACCGCAAAGCGACGAGCGCCATGGCGATAGAGGGACTCAAAAATTTGCTTCATGACTGCTGTCATGGCTTCAAGCCCTAAGTCGATCGTACCTGGGAAATTGATGTGATGCGTTGCCACGCCAAAAGGCAAGACTGGGGCAATCACGATCTTTTGCATTTGGTCATTCAAACGACGGCAGAATTCTTCAGGGATCAACCAGTCCGTGCCCAAAGGACCCACGCAACCGTGCTGCTCCGTAGAGCCCACAGGAATCACAACGAGCGTCTCAGGATCAGCGAACACTTTGGCAGCTTCCTGCCAATTGAGATGAGCTAGATACATAGTCAAGTCACTATAAAGAAGAATGGCAAAACCGCCGACCATGTATGTCACACGATCGGCGGCACTGGATAAAGAGCGATTAAGCCTTCACGGGCTGATCAAGATCGTCGAAGTGGCGACGGATGGTAGCATCCGACACAGGCTTCGTTAAGAGACTCGTCACAATGAGGATGACCATCGTCACGGACCAAGCCACGATCAACGGGTTAAAGCCAAAGGAGAGTTCCTTAAACTGCGTGAGAAGCAAGAAGTAGAAGATTTCGCCGAGAATCACGGACACAAACACGGCCGTGGTCGTCGTACGCTTCCAGTACATACCGCAGATGATCGGCGCAGCCCAGATACCGAGACCACCGAAGGCAAAAAGAATGATCGTAAAGATCGAACCCGGCTTCAAGATACCGATACCAATAGCGATGATACCGAGCACCACGGTCACGACGCGAGCCATCTTGAGCGTGTCTTCGTCGGTTGCATCGCGCTTTAAGATACGCTGATAAAGGTCGCGAGAAACAGCAGAGGTCGAGGTAAGCAGCAACGAACTAATCGTCGACATACCGGCCGAGAAGATACCAGCCACCATCAAAGCGGAGACGACTGGATGGAGACCTTCCTGAAGGATCAACGGCACGATGAAGTCACTTTCTTTACCTGGGATACCAGGGAAGCTAGCAGCACCCGTTACACCGCACCATTCGATGAAGGAAGCGGAGAACCACATACCGAGTGTACCGAGCAACACGGCTTTAAACATCGTGGAGTAGTTCTTCATTGTGAAGAACTTCGTAAAGAGATGCGGCTGACCAATACAGAAGAAGGACCACATCACGATCATCGAAGCGTAGTTCTGCCACGGATAGCTATTATTGTGACCAGGGAACTTCAAGTAGTTGGGGTCAACAGCTGCGAGCTTCTGGTTGATGACTTCAAGGCCACCGCCCAACTGCAACGACACGACAAAGGTCGTCACTGCGGTCATGACCATCAAGACCCCCTGAATGACGTCCGTCATCATGACTGAACGGATACCACCGGCCATACAGTAAAGAATCACGGTCACACCCATGACCACGATACCCACCCACTGCGGCGCGCCTGTGTAGGTCGTGAAAATCACACCCGCACCGATCGTTTGGGCACCCATCATCGGGACCAAGAAGATCAACATCAGCACAGCCAACAAACCACGAATAGCGGTCGATTCATAGCGGTCAGCCAAATAGTCAGCCATCGTCAACATCTGATAGCGATGACCTAACTTAATCAAGCGACGGCCAACGAGCAAGGCAGGAATCACCATCGAGAAGGCGATCCCTGGCACGGAGACGCTCATCCCCGCGTAACCCACGTGATAGATGGATCCCGGCACACCCATGAAGGTCGACATCGAATACTGCGTCGAGAAGTAAGCCAAGCCTGACAGAATGGCGCCCGCAGAACCCGACATCGTGAAGAAGTCTTGCAGGTTGCGATTTTGGCGATTACCCCACCAACCGATGAAGCCAAGAATGAAAAGATAAATAATCGTAACGGCCAAAAATGGACCCGTTGATGTTTCAACCTGATATGGCATGGCGCGTTACTCCTCGTATTCCTGATATTCGGGACGCTGCATGCAAGCACGCCACCAAAGGGCAATCGTTCCAATCACCAGTAAGCCATAAGCCAACCAGCAATAAATAAAACGAGGCACACCAAACAGCCATGGCGTGTAGTTGATGTCATAGAAGAAGGGGAACGGCATCATGATGAAGAAAAATTCTGCAAGAAAGATGAGCGTCCACTTCGTTTCGAAAGCATTGTCAAATGCATTCATAGCGGGATCTCCAGGATTTTTTATAGAGGTCTTTGAATGGTTTTTTTAACCATTGCGATCATTATCCCTGAGCGAGCGACAAAACGCTTCCGACTAAACCCTGTATCTTTAAGACGAATCAACCAAAATACATAAAATACCTTAGTAACGAAAACCCTTGGGTGAGAGCAACATTTTGTATCTCACGGACACGCCTCCAAAAAACGCGACATCCACCTGGTCAGTGTCTTTCGAATCACAAACTTCAATCCTGAATTACCCGTATTTACAACCATTTAAATGGACAAAAGCCTCAACGCCTTGAATAATGAATAAATCGTTGTTGCTTCATTAAGTGCGGCCATGAAAACGCTTTTATTAAAAGACAATACGTTACGTGTTTCGGTGATGAGCTTTCATCACGAAATCGTTTATAGCGTGATGCGCGCTTATTTTGAAGCGTTGATTAGTCAAGTACTCATTTGGGATGAGCGCTCCTACGGCTTACTTTGGAACACAGTCATGGTCGATGACATCACGAGTAAGCTCCATGAGCTTGAGCGCAACAAGCAGTACCGCCTCTATGCGGTGCTCTTTGGTGTTATTAATCTGCGTCGAGAACTCCATATCGTGCCATTTCGTCAAGCGCTTGAAGAGCATATGACGACTGGACTCACGGTCTCAGCAGTGGCCGTGATGGACTTACACCACATCGAAGATACCTTTCAAACGCGCAACGTGCCTGACGACATTCTTGAAGACTTCGTCAACAAATATAACGCTTGGCATAATTCGTTCGACTGGTTCGTGCGTCTCTTTGAAAACGGGCGCCTCAAAGCAGAAAACCGCGTTGGTCGCACCATGGACGACGTGATTATGTGGCTTAAACACCAGCCCGAGCTCGTCAATGTCCGTATTACGCCCAAGCAGTTTGCGGATGCCCGCACAGACGTTGAAACGGACTTTGGGATTTTGGTCAAGAAGACCTTTGCACTTGATGGCTTTAATAACATCTCGCGTGTGCAGTTCCGTGAAGCCGCCATGGCGCTTCGCGCGGCTTTTGACGATTTGACACACATTCATTCGTCCCTTCATGATCCAGAGTCAATCGGGAGCGTCTTTTGGAGTGCCGATAGTGTCGTTGCCCTACTCTCCAATGGGATTGGCTTTAGCATTAAGCGCGGCGCCCTTGGCTTTGTGCGTATTCAGGTGCCCGTAGGTACACCGCTTCATATTGTTCAAGGCTTACGCAATATGCTCGACGCCTTTGCGAGCGCAGTGCCCGATGTGCTCACAGTCACCGAAACCGAAGACATCGCGATTGAGCCCTTTATTACCGGTGAAGGCTACGTGCCTACGCTCAGTGAATGTAATCGTCACTATTGCGAAGCCATTGCGCAGATTCGTTAACGACAAACGTGGCTAGAGTCTCACCTCAAGCGGCGTTATCTTTAACTTCTCGTCAATCACCGATTAAAGAAGGCTTGCGAAAAGTCTTTTTGCGTGATGCCATCCCAAGCGGAACGACGGCGCTTATTGCGCGCGGTCATCTTAACGATTGGCCGTCCCATCAAGAAAGCTTCGGTCCCCTGAGGTTCATCAAAGGTCACAGCATTGGCCGTGCAGATATCGGCACAAAGCCCGCACCCAGTACAACACGCTTCAATCGCAGCAATCGTAAAGACATCACCTTCGGTTTTGGCTGATAGCGCTTTATTGGGACACATGGCAGCACAGAGCCCACAAGCCGTACAGCTTTCTTCGTCAAACCTAGGCACCAAGACATGCGACAAAGCGTCTTTAGTTGCAGTCTCCTGGTTGGGCGCTTGCGGCAATAAACCTCTTAAGAGCGTAATCAACTGTCGACGGCGTTTCGTGAGATGAAATGGCGCCTTCGGATTCATGGGCGCCGTGTCCTCTACTGTCTCGAGGGGCTTTGGTGCCGTGGCCTTACGCGCGACCATCCCCAATAAGTGACGACGACCGCCGTCCACGTCTTTAGGTACTTCAGTACGGCGCGCAATCGTCACACCCTTGCCTAAAATCTCCTGCCAAGCTTTAAAGCGTTGCTCTAAGGCATCTGTCGGGATTTTGCTTGGTTGATTGGGGCACCCTTCACACCCAGCCGTCACCAATGTGATGTGTTTGACACCTTGCGCCAAAGCGTCGAGCAACATTTCTTCAGAGAGTGCGTGTTGGCAACCGATCGCTTGACCGTCGCCCGACATGGCGCGAGAACACCGAAGTTGGCACGAGCCATCGGGCATCACGTTGAGGCGTTCTGGCACCCCATCGAGTTCAAGGGCATCCATCGGACACACCGACACACAGGCACCACATGCCGTACACGCGGGTTCAATCAGGCTCAAACGACCGCTTTCAACTTGTAGTGCCCCCATAGGACACGCTTTGATGCACGCATCACACTGTGACGATATATGGCGAGATCGAGCACAACGTCGACCAATGCATTTAGGCGTTGTCATCGTGTCCCTTCTTTTTAAACGTGAGACGTGGGCTCAATTGGCGTGGTCTCAGACTTTACTGAGCCCCCTGCCTTATCCGTTGGCTTGTCGGTCGGCTTATCGTGCTTTTCGCCCTTTTTCTTTTCGTTGTGACGGTGTTCAGGGCGATACATCAAGACCTGGTCAATATGGAAGCCATCCATATTGGTCACTTCAAAACGATAGCCCGCGTAGTCCACATGGTCACCGCGCTTTGGCACACGACGAAGCATGTACATAATGAAACCCGCGACCGTTTCGTAGGTTTCTTCGTCAGGCAAACTTTCGATACCGAATTCGCGTTCAATGTCGTCAACGGGCGTGGAGCCATCCACAAGCCAGGAGCCATCTGAGCGCTGCACAAGCATCTGATCGTCAGCCCAAACGTCGTAGTTACCCATCACTGGCC
>Skinner_p2__coassemble_1330_pt1 | contig 10889 bp, 10 predicted proteins | sample Skinner_p2__metabat2_low_PE_005 | metagenome-assembled genome bin Skinner_p2 | reverse complement strand
GCGCTGAAAACTACTAAGCCGACCAACAACTTAGTCGTTAGCTAAACACTTAAAGCCTATAGCGATCTTTTGTGTCGCTGTAGGCTTTTTTTGTTACCACCAAAGCCTTGCGATACACCGTCGTCAAATTTAAGCATCACCAGACGCCACCAATGTAACAAATTCTGACTTCAATCACTTCGCCGTGAGAGGCACTTTTGCTCTAAAGGCTGAATACGCCTTGAGGCTCGACACAATTCTCTTAGTGTACGACGCTTGACGCCAGCTAGTTCATCCTTTAAAACACAACACAGTCACTCTAGTCGTTTTAAGGATTAAACCCATGACTACACCTCGTCAAATCATCGACACACTACGTAGCGAAGGGGACGACAGCACCCCCATCGACGTCTTAGCTGCTTTAGAGGACGGCGAAGCCCTTGGCAACTATAATTGGCATCCCTCTGAAATCAAAGCGGCCCAAGATTTGCTACAAGGCGTTCAAACTTGGCACGAGTATCGCCTGCGCCTTAACAGCACCGAGACCAAGCCTCACGTCACAATTATCCCGCGTCACTGACCTTCAAGGTCGTTTGAAGTAAAGGATCAAAGTGCACCTTTTGGCTACAAATGATCCTTTACTTGAAGGATCAAACCCTCAACAAATCCTCTGAGAGTAACGACATCAATTTTCGTCAAAAGGTCTTTAGAGGATCACTCTAAAGCGACATTGCGCGACTTTTACAATCCCTCCATCGTTCATTTTTTAGGAGTTCAATTGTGAAAGCCTCACGCTTAAGTCATGTCCTCGACACGCTGCTAACGCAACCCTGGGCGGTATTTATTTGGGGCGCGCCAGGGATTGGTAAAAGCTCGTTAGTCCGCCAGGTCGCCGAACGCCATCAGCTGCCCATTATTGATATCCGCGCCTCGTTGCTTGATCCAACGGATCTACGAGGCATCCCGATGCTTGAAAACCATCGTGCCGTTTGGTGTCCACCCTCCTTTTTGCCGACCCGAGACATGGTGCCTGGCATCCTCTTCTTGGACGAAATCAATGCCGCACCACCTTTGGTACAGGCAGCGCTTTACCAGCTGATTTTGGATCGACGCATCGGCGAATACGAGTTACCGAAAGGTTGGCACATCATCGCCGCTGGTAACCGTCGTGAAGACCAGGCGGTCACGTTTAAGCTCTCTAGCGCCTTAGCGAATCGTTTCATTCATCTCAATATGGAGATTGATCATGACGACTGGCACGATTGGGCGGTCAAACAAGGCATCATTCCCGAAATCACGGCTTTCTTACAATATCGACCACAGCTTTTGACCGCGAAAGCGGACGGCCAACAAGCCTTTGCAACACCAAGAACGTGGGAGATGGCGAGCGACGTCATCAAGCAGTTTGGTGCCATCGTTGACGCACGCGACGTGTTGCCCGGCATCATTGGTCCGAGCGCCGCGGTTGAATTCATGACCTTTGCCAAGAAGTCTGTGATGCGCCAAGAAATTGATGCGCTCATTGCCGATCCGACCAATGCGCCACTTCCTGACCAACTCGATCGTCTTTGGGTACTCGTAAACTTTTTAACCGCTCAGTGCACCAAGAACGAAGTACTTGACGCTTGTGTCGCAGTATTACCTCGACTGCCTACCGAATTTGCCATGGTCTTGATTAGAGACCTCATCAAAAAGAAGCCTGTAGTCATCAAGCATCCTGCCGTCATCGACTTTATCAAGACACATAAGATCGTTTTGTTCTGAGTAGACCGCTATGCTTGATACCGACACTCGACTTCAACGTGCGCGTGTGCAGCTTTGTCTAAAACAACCCTACTTGGCTTCAGCTCTCATGCGATTTCCATTGGTCGAAACATCAGTCGTTAAAGATATAGCGACGGATGGCTACCACTTCTTTTGGAATCGCACATACGTTGAGTCCATTAACGACCAACAGTTGCGCGGAGCGCTTGCGCATGTCCTAATGCATATCTTGACGCAAAGCGTTGGCCGCCGCCAAGGACGCCGCATGGATTTATGGCGCCAAGCGACAGACTATGCCATCAATCCTGTCCTCAAGGCCTTTGGCTTTAAGTTGCCTAATGACGCGCTTTTCGATCTACGTTTTTCAAGACTCACTGCCGAAGAAATCTATGAGACTTTGTACAAAGAAGCGTCCAATGGTCCAAAAACCTCACCCAAGAAGCAGCAAGGGGCTTCGAATGTCGCCGAAGACATATCACAGCAACGTCGGCAAAAGAATCAGCCTTCGTCAAACGACACGGGACAAACTGGCGTAGTCCCTGCGCTCTCCGACGACCTCGTTGATCCTAATTCGCTTGAAGGCCTGAGATGCCGTGCCTTTACTCCTAACGCGCCAGACCAAGAAGAAATTCGCGAGACGGCCGAATCGATGTTCTTAGAGACGAAGACAAAACTCCAAGAGGCTGGCAACTTGCCTGGTGCATTTAGCCAGCTCTTTGAGGCGAGTAATAGGTCATCGGTGAATTGGCAGGCGATCCTTGCCGACTGGCTTTATGACACACTCAAAGACGATTGGAGTACTTGGCCGCCCGCCAAAAAGCATATTGCGCGTGGACTCTATCTGCCTAGCGTAGGTCACCCGGCACCGATTCGTTTGGTCATGCTGATCGATACCTCAGGCTCCATGTCTGACGAGATGCTTCAACGCATTTTTGCCGAAGTGCGAGGCTTTCGTGATACGTTTCCGACCGCGTTTACGATCGTACAAGCCGACGTTCAGGTTACGCGGGTTGACGACTACGAGCCCTATGAAGATTTTGACGAGACTGCCATCAAACTATGCGGTCGTGGCGGCACGGACTTTCAGCCATGTTATCGGTGGGTTCAAAAGCATCGCTCTGAAGAACCCGTGGCCATCATCCACGCGACCGATGGTTGGGGAGCTTTTCCGACCGAGTGCGACCATCCTGTCATTTTTCTAGTACCTCGAGAAGTCGCCAAAGCGTGTCCTAACTTGCCACAATTTCCGGTTTGGGGACATAGAGTGGTCGTTTAATCTTAAAAGCACTTCGTTTGCCGAATTGAAGTTCGGCAAAATCCGATAGACTTGAGCCATCTTGTGACCTTTCGTTGAGTGATATATGTTGCCAATTCCACCCAATGCGACCCGACTATCAAACCGTTTGAGAGTGCTGATCGGTGCGCTTGAACCCGTCATAACGATCGAGGAAGTCGCTTTTTTTGTGCGTGTTATTAGCCAACTACTCGACGAAGGTCGCTCGGAAAGTGAGTGCGTAGTTACGCTACTTTCCCTCTCCATTAAAGCTCATACGGACGACATCGAAGCGCTTGCGACGCCCGATGAGTTAGCGCTAGCTACCAAGCTAGCGCTAGCCATCGTGGATCCAACGAAGCTCACAGTCCTAACCGACGCGCAACGCTATGCGCTCTTGACCGTTGCAGACCTGAGGCTTTTAGATTTCCTCAACCATGCCGAACGCCATGGTGGCCCAGAAGACGGTTGGCTCGAAGCGCCGCACGAAGTCGTTGACCCGTTTTACGACCTTTACCGCTTCGCGCCTTCACATCCTTTGGCGCAACGACTTATGCGCCACTTACTCGATTGGATTCGCGTCTTGCAATATGAACCTACCTGGGCATTGTCGCAGCGTCCCGCATTTTGGCTCATCGCACCGACAGGTAACAAAGATCTGCGGATGCTCCACGACGTCTTTCGAAATACAGGCTTTTTGATCGGCAAAAACGCGCGCCATAAAGGTCCAGCCACCATCGATCGCATCGACAGCCACGATGTTTTAGTAGTGAGCTGCGCCATGGCACATGAAAGCGTCTTTCGTCGCTTGATGACATCAATCGCGGCACGCTACCCGTTCATCTACGTGCGTGAAATGGATCAGGCTCGTGAAGGACGACGATTCCTTTGGGAAAAAAAGCCGCAAAGTTTATTTCAAAAAGGACTCATCTTTAAGCGCATGGAAGTCTTTGCGACGCTAGATATTGATCCGTTACCTGCTTTTCTTGAGGCTTTTGCCGAGAACGCTTAAATCAGGCCAAACACTCTCAAGCGCCTTCACAAGCACACTCATAAACAATCATTATGAGTCTCATTGGGTTTATCTATCGCTGACCATTACGGCTTTTTGATCGAACGACAAAAGGCTCAATCATGACTAAAGCACACGCCCTATTCCCTACTGAGAGAAGCTACTTAAAGCCTCAAAACGAACACTTGAACGGTCAAAAAAACGCCTCTCAAGACACAACACCGGGTTGCACTCGCAACCTAAAGGCGCCTTTAAGCAACATTCAGTTATCTTTTTTCCCGCTTTGTGCGTAACGAGCGTCACACGCCGCACTTTGCCTTCGCTATGCTTATGAGCATCATGATTTGTCAGCGTGCCTCAGTCCAGGTGAGCCACGCTTGAGACTCAACATTTGGAGCAAAAAAATGGAAGAAAAGGACGTTATCTTAGAAGCCATGAAAAAGGCCGGTGAACCGCTTAATGCCGGCAAGATTGCCGAATTGACCGGTCTTGATCGTAAGGTCGTTGATAAGGCCATGGCTGCGATGAAGAAGACGGGCGAAATTATCTCTCCAGTTCGCTGCAAGTGGGAACCAGCTCAGAAGTAACCCATTAGCACTGATTACGCCAATGCAAAAAGGCGCTTTCGAAGGTCCTGATTCGTCAGGACCTTCTTTTTTTGATGTTTGGATAAGCTAAGCCTAGGGCAATATAAATTTTTATACTTCCTAACAACTTCTTTTGTCGTATTTACATGGCAATTTAGACATTTTTTCTACCTTATCGACTGCTCAGCTTAGGTTTGGCTGTAGCAGGTTATTTATCTTAATTCCTTTTAACTAGGCCTAAAAGTTAGTCAAAACACTCCGTTTAGCCAATGACAAGGCTTTTTCTGCGTCCTATATTGAACTTAATCGCGAGCCAAGAGCGTCGAAAATCACAACTGAAACCCGACTGCTCGCGCAACTCGCATAAATAAACTTTTCTACGGGAACATTGAAAATGTCTTACATTGATGCTAAGTACGACCTGCTGATTAATGGTGAATGGGTACCTGCCGAAGGTGGCGAAACGTTTGAAACGTTCAATCCCGCCACGGGCGAAAAGCTGGCCGACTGTGCCAATGCGTCTCCGGCCGATATTGATCGCGCCGTTGAGGCCGCACGTGCTGCGTTCCCGGCCTGGTCTAAGACCGCTCCTGCTGAACGCGCCAACCTCCTTTTGAAGGTAGCCGACCTGATTGAAGCCAACGCTGAACGTTTAGCCATGGCTGAAACGCTCGACAACGGTAAGCCGATTCGAGAAACCACGCTAGTCGACGTGCCGCTTTCTGTTGACCACTTCCGCTACTTCGCGGGCTGCTTACGTGCCGAAGAAGGCTCTGCTGTCATGATTGACAACAACACGATGTCCATCGTCGTCAACGAACCCGTCGGTGTCGTTGGACAGGTGATTCCGTGGAACTTCCCGCTTCTCATGGGTGCTTGGAAGATTGCCCCGGCCTTGGCCGCAGGTAACACGCTCGTGATTAAGTCTTCGTCGACGACGCCTGTGTCGCTCTTTGAACTTGGCAAGCTTTTAAACCAAGTGTTGCCTGCCGGTGTCGTGAACATCATCTCGGGTCGCGGTGCTCGTGCGGGTCAGGCCATGCTTGATCACCCTGGCTTTGACAAACTCGCCTTTACGGGCTCGACCGAAGTGGGTTACAAGGTTGCCGAAGCCGCTGCCAAGCGTCTTGTGCCTGCCACGCTCGAACTCGGTGGAAAGTCTGCCAACATTGTCTTTGATGACGCACCGCTTGAAAAGGCCATCGAAGGCGCTCAGATCGGGATTCTCTTTAATCAGGGTCAGGTTTGCTGCGCTGGGTCTCGAATCTTCGTGCAGGAAGGTATCTACGACACCTTCCTTGAAAAACTCTCTGAGGCCTTCAAGAAGATCAAGGTGGGTGACCCGACGGATATGGAAACCCAGATGGGCGCCCAGATTAACGAAGGTCAGCTCAACAAGATCTGCGCTTGCATCGATGTCGGCGTCAAGGAAGGCGCACGCGTCCTTGTGGGTGGCAAGCGTCATGGTGACAAGGGGGCCTTCATGCAGCCCACCCTCTTGGTTGACGTCAAGAACGACATGACGGTGGCTCAAGAAGAAATCTTTGGCCCGGTCGCCGTGGTCGTGAAATTTAAGGACGAAGAAGAAGTCGTTCGTTTGGCCAACGAAAGCGAATATGGTCTCGGTGGCGCCGTTTGGACGCGTGACATCAACCGCGCCATGCGTGTCGCTCGCGACGTTCGCACGGGTCGCATGTGGGTCAATACCTATAACGAACTCCCGGCACACGCCCCGTTCGGTGGCTACAAGAAGTCAGGGATCGGTCGCGAAACCCACAAGATGATGCTCTCGCATTACAGCCAGACGAAGAACATCTTCATTTCGCTCAACGAATCTAAGCGTGGTTTTTACTAAACTTCATAAGTAGGCCATGAAAAGAGGTCGGTGGCGTCATACCATCGACCTCTTGTTTTTTGGATGTCGTCAGATGAATATCGTTTTCTTAGCGTTTAGCGTTACGAGCATTCAAGCGATCCACCAACGTGTCGCCTTCATCGGTTTCCCAATAACTCGCATTCGCATAAGTACGCATCACAATCGAGGCCGCCTGAATATGAGACCTAAGGGACACATCACGCGCAAATTGCCAAACGCCATCGATCTTTACGAGCGATCCATCATCCACCAAGCGTTTAATGGCTTCACGTACGGGCGCAATCAAACTCGGCGTCGCATCCATGGGTGAACAGCGGCTACCCGCCAAAATCTTAATGCCGGCGCGTAATAACTCAGCTTTCGCGTCCGCCCCACGTCCATGGCAATAAAGGGTTAAACCAGGATGTGCCGCACCATAAGCATCGGCGCTATCTTGAGAGCGTACCGTGAGCCACGCCGGTACATCACCAAACACTGTCGCTAAATCAATCCACGCTTGAGGTAACGAGGATTGAACAGGATCCGTTGCAAGGCCATCTAAAAAAGCGACGTTAGGAAGTAAGCTCACAAGATAACGCACAGTCGCTTCATGTTGTTGGGCATTGGCACAACCCAAAACCGTGACACTCGTAAAAGGCGTGCGACCCGCTTCGGGCAAATACTGTGCGACGATCTCATCGACCACCCCAGAAGCAACCGCTGCGACCATGCGTCCTGGTAACGCATCAGGCCCCATTAATACCAACACAGCTTCACGGTGCCCGAGTTCAGCCAACGCCTCACGGCCTACCCCTTTGGCAGGCAAAACCGAATAAAACACCTCACCCTCAAAGGCCGTCTTTGCCCCAGCGAGCGTGCCTTCATGAAGCCACAATTGAATATCACGTCGAGCCATGAGCTCAAACCTCCTTTTGTCATTGCGTCCGTCTTGACATTGTACCGAGGCCTTTGAAGTGCTGTAAGCGCCTTTTTTCGATTGACGTTTTCTATTGACCTCATCGTCTTTATAATTAATGAGATTGATTCTCATTTAATCTAAATCAAACTTTTTAACCTCTCGTTTACAAAACCTGGCAAGAAAAATCCATAACTTCCCCTCTCTACAAGACGATTCCGACCAAAAACCTTATTTTTACTATGGATTTGCAACGAGAATGATTCTCAGTTATATTCGTCTAAGCCCCGTTTTGACTCAACGGAAAGATTCGGTTGGCCGTTCTAAACCATGCTTGAGCGCCTAACCACCTCATTTAAAACTTCATTGAATAAAGGCACATCATGCTGCTTAAAGAATTAAAACCAGGTACCCGCGGTCGCGTCGTTGCCTTCAGCAAAGCCTCGCCTGACTACCGTCGTCGTCTGTTGACCTTAGGTGCCGTACCTGGCACGCCGTTTGAAGTGGTGCGTATTGCCCCTTTGGGTGACCCCGTCGAAATCCGCGTGCGCGGCAGCATGATCAGCGTTCGTCGAGACGAAGCGAGCATCATGGAAGTTGAAGCACTTAAGTAATCTTTGCCACCCCTCATTTTGAAGCAACACTATGACAACGAATAAAAAAGCGATCTGCGTGGTCGGCAATCCGAACTGCGGTAAAACCACACTCTTTAATGCGCTCACAGGCGCCAAGCAAGACGTAGGCAACTGGCCTGGTGTGACCGTTGAAAAGAAGACTGGTTACTACCCCTGGCAGGGTGAAGACGTTGAAATCACGGACTTACCTGGCATCTATTCGATCACACCGTCTGCCGCTTCAGGCGAAGACGAGCGCGTTGCACGTGACTACATCCTGACGGGTGAAACCGAGTGCGTCATCAATATCATCGATGCCTCAAATCTTGAGCGCAACCTATACCTCACCGAACAGCTCATCGAAATGCGCGTTCCGATGATGGTCGTTGTGAATATGCTCGACGTAGCCAAGCAGCAGAAGATGGAAATCCGTCTCAACGAACTCGAAAAGGCCTTAGGTTGCCCGGTCGTTGGGATTGTTGCCTCTCGCGATAGCGGCATTGACGAACTCAAAAATCGTATTCATTCGTTCCTTGAAAATCCGGTCGTACCGCCTGTTCAAGTGCGCTTTGACCAACGCATCCGTGAAACGCTCGACAAGATTGAAGCCGAATTGGCTGTTGCCAATGTCGCTCGTCCGCGTTGGTTTGCGCTTCAGATGGTGGAATATGCGCCTGGCATTGATGAAAAATTGCCGGCAGGCACCTTTGAGCGCGTCAAGCCCATACTCGATCCTTTGTCTGCCGAATTCGATCACGACCTTGACATCGTGGTCGCGACGGCACGCTATCAGACCGTCGAGCAGATTGCTCAAAAAGTCATTGTGCGCACAGGCGAAGTCAAGTCCACGTTGACCGAAAAGATTGACCGCATTGTGCTCAACCGTTGGTTGGGTCTTCCGATCTTCTTATTCGTCATGTACGTGATGTTCCTCTTCACGCAAAACCTTGGCGCCGCCTTTATCGACTTCTTCGATATTTTGGTGGGCGGTGTGATGGTTGATGGGGTCGGCGCTCTCCTTACGTCTATGGGTGCCCCTGATTGGCTTCGCGTGATTTTGGCTAACGGCGTGGGTGGGGGTTTGCAGACCGTTGCCACCTTCATCCCCGTGGTCTTCTTCCTCTTTTTCTTCTTGGCGATCCTTGAGTCGTCTGGCTACATGGCACGCGCTGCGTTTGTCATGGACCGTCTGATGCGCGCTTTAGGTTTGCCAGGCAAGGCCTTTGTACCCCTTCTTGTGGGTTTTGGCTGTAACGTGCCAGCTATCATGGCAACGCGTACGATGGATCGCGCCTCTGACCGCATCATCACGATCATGATGGCTCCCTTCATGAGTTGCGGTGCTCGCTTACCGGTCTATGTTCTCTTTGCGACGGCCTTTTTCCCGACCAATGGTCAGAACCTCGTCTTCGCGCTCTATTTGATCGGCATTTTGGCCGCCATCATGACGGGGCTCCTTTTAAAGAAGGTTGCTCTCCCAGGTGCCGCTTCAGCCTTCGTGATGGAAATTCCGCCCTATCACGTCCCGACCGTCAAGCGCGTCATGCTTCGTACATGGGATCGCTTGAAGTCCTTCGTGATGCACGCTGGCCGTTTGATCGTCGTGATCGTTGCCTGCTTGTCGATTCTTAACTCCATGGGTACTGATGGTTCCTTTGGTAACGAAGACAGCAAGAATTCGGTGCTATCCGAAATCGGTCGTACGATTGTGCCTGTCCTTGAACCGATGGGGGTCTCGAACGAAAACTGGCCGGCTGCCGTGGGTATCTTCACGGGCGTCCTTGCCAAAGAAGCCGTGGTTGGCACGATGAATTCGCTCTATGACAGCATGGCGCGTACAGCCAACGCCGAAGCAGGTATTGCAGCTGAAGCTAGCGAAGAAGAAGAGGCTGGTTGGTCCTTTGCGACGATCGTGACCGAAGCCACGACGGCCGTCAAAAATAACTTGGCTGACCTTGGTGGTGCGCTCCTTGACCCGGCTGGCATTCATGTGGACGACTTGTCTGACACGGCGGCCGCAGCTGAAGAGCAAGAGGTTGCGCTCGATACGATCGGCATGATGCAGCAACTCTTTGGTGGTTCGCTCGCTGCCTTTTGCTACCTCTTGATGGTGCTTCTCTACATGCCTTGCGGCGCAGCCGTGGCTGCCGTCTGGCGTGAAGCTGGGACGCGTTGGACACTTTTCCTCTGCGCCTGGACGACGGGCTTAGGTTATAGCGCCGCCACGATTGTCTACCGCTTGGGTACCTTCGCTGAAAATCCGGTCTACTCTGCCACCGCAATCACGATCTGCTTGGCCCTCTTGGGTGGCATGATCCTCTGGATGAAGAGCTTCGCAAAGAAGCACGGCGGCAACGGTCGTAAGGTTATCCCGATCTTCGCAGTCCGCTAAAGAACACCACTCCTAACTTCAACCCGACGGTGAATATCGTCGGGTTTTGTTTCATCTTGATGACGGCTCGATGTCTTATCCATGACTTTGAAAGCCTTTGTTAACCAGCGGCCATTTGACCACCCAAGTCACTCAACTTCATGTATAGTTCGTTCTGTCAGCAAGACAGACCTCACGAGATGCGAGGACCAACCGTTAAAACTGTAAGTATTTGAAACACTTAGGGTTTTCAGGTTGCATCAAAAACTGAAGCCTGTTATAGTTGACATGTTGTGGATGTTGTGGTTACTTGCGTATCTGATCATCTTCGATGCACTTTAAGTCGCTGTTGGGAGTCCATTCGATCTACCGTCGTTGCTGTGTAGATTGAGCTTGAAAGACGCTCGAAGTGATTAGAGCCACAATCCACAAAGCGTGGGACATGAAATTAGTCATGTCCCTATTTTTGGCTCTTCGTGCATAGTTGTGGGTGAAGAGCCATTTCGTCAAATTAAATC
>Skinner_p2__coassemble_663_pt1 | contig 19969 bp, 15 predicted proteins | sample Skinner_p2__metabat2_low_PE_005 | metagenome-assembled genome bin Skinner_p2 | reverse complement strand
TGTGCGTGATCCAGTTGTTGCTCGGTAACATCGGTATTGCCGGTGGTGGTATTAACGCCCTTCGTGGTGAACCGAACGTTCAGGGTTCGACCGACGTTGGCGCGAGCTCCCACCAGGCCCCGGCCTATCTTGCTTGGCCGACCGGTAAGAAGCATCCGACCTTGGCTGACTATCTCACGACCGAAACCTATGCTGCTGGCTACTATGCCAACAAGCCGAAGTTCTGGATTTCTGCTCTTCGTGAATGGTTCGGCAAGAACGCCACGGTCGAAAACGACTACTGCTATGACTTGCTCCCGAAGATCAGTCCGAAGCTTGACTACGGTGACTACTCCACGATCATGTCTTTCAATAACATGCGTGATGATGTCATCAAGGGGTATTTCTGCTGGGGTATGAACCCGGCCCACTCCACGCCAAACGCTAAACATGCTCGTAATAGCATGGCTAAGCTTGATTGGCTCGTTGTGGCTGACTGGTTCGAAACTGAAACGGCATGCTTCTGGCGTGCGCCTGACATGAAGCCTGAAGAAATTCAGACCGAAGTCTACTTCTTGCCAGCTGCCTTGATCTACGAAAAGATTGGCTCTATCAATAATTCTGGTCGTTGGATCCAGTGGCGTGAAAAGGCCATTGAACCGCCGGGAGAATGTAAGTCTGACTTTGACATGATGATGCTTCTTTGGAAGCACATCCGCGCCCTCTATGAAAAGGAAGGCGGTGCATGTCCTGACCAGATTTTGAAGTCCAACTGGGATTACACGATCGATGGTAAGCCTGATCTTCGTGCACTTTGCTGGGCTTTGAATGGTTACAGCACGAAGGACAACACGCTCTTGAAGGGGTATGCTCAGTTGCAGGCTGACGGTTCGACGGCTTGCGGTATGTGGGTCTTCTCTGGCTACTACAACAACGAAGCAACGAAGCTCGATCCGATGAAGCAGCCGATGACGAACCGTAGCAAGGATGACCCAACGGGGCTCGGTCTCTTCCCAGGTTGGTCCTTCGCTTGGCCAGCTAACCGTCGTATTCTTTACAACCGTTGCTCCGCTGACCCGCAGGGTAAACCTTGGGATCCGAAGCGCGTCTTGGTTGAATGGAACGGTCAGAAGTGGCTCCAAAATGACGTGGGTGACTTCGTGACGGCAAAGGCGCCAGACGATAATGCCTTCTTCATGACGTGGGAACAGAATGCTCGTCTCTTCTCCTACCCGATGGCTGATGGTCCGTTGCCTGAACACTTTGAACCGCATGAAGCTCCGTGCGAAAACTTGTTGAACGGTGCTGGTGGCAACCCGTGCGCTCGCTTTACGGACGACCCGTCTGTGCAGCGTGGCGACATCAAGGACTATCCGTACGTGGTGACCACGTATTCGGTCGTTGAACACTGGCAGTCTGGTACGCAGACCCGTAACATCCCGTGGCTTAACGAACTCATCCCAAGCAACTTCATCGAAATTTCCGAAGAGCTTGCGAAGGAAAAGGGCATTCGTCCGGGTGACAAGGTACGCGTTTGGAATAACCGTGGATCTGTCGTCGTCGATGCGATGATCACGATTCGCATGAAGCCCATGATGATTAATGGCAAGTTGACGCACGTCGTTGGTATGCCGCATCACTTCTCTTGGGCAACCAAGCTTGCGACGGGTGACAACGTTAACGACTTGCCGCCGAACGTGGGTGATCCAAACTCGTACATTCCTGAATACAAGGCATTCCTTGTCAACCTTGAAAAGGCAGCCTAACGGCATGCCAATGGAGATGAATGATGGCTAATACTAAAGAAGTCGCCATGCTGTTCGACTCTTCGCATTGCACTGGCTGCAAAGGTTGCCAGGTGGCTTGCAAGCAGTGGAATATGCTCCCGTCGGCGTTAGGCCTCAATGAAAACAAGTTCTCGGGTTCTTATCAGAATCCGCCTGATCTGAATGGGGATACCCGTTTGGTGATGACGTTCGATGAAAAGGAATCTGGTAACAAGTATCAGCCGATTAACTTTGCGATCGGTCGTCGCTCTTGCTTCCACTGCACGGATGCGGCTTGTGTTGCGATCTGTTCTTCAGGCGCACTCTATAAGAACGAAAACGGTGTTGTGTCTTATGACACCGAAAAGTGCAATGGCTGCACTTATTGCCAGTCTGCTTGCCCGTTCGATGTGCCTCGCTTCCGTCCGGGCGACGGTTTGATCGACAAGTGCACACTTTGCATTGACCGTCTTGAAGAGGGTGGTGTGCCAGCGTGCGTGAAGACCTGCCAGCCTGAAGCGCTGAAGTTTGGTCCGCGTGACGAAATGATCGCTTTGGGTCAGAAGCGTGTTGAATTCCTGAAGAAGAAGGGATTCGATAAGGCTGAACTTTACGGTGTCAATGAAATGGGCGGTTTGCACGTGTTGCAGGTTTGCCAGTTTGGTCACGAGGCGTATGGCCTTCCGACCGATCCGAAGCCTAACAAGATGGTGGGCATGGTTGATACGATGCGTAAGGTCACTGGCGTGGGTACCGCTGCGGTGCTCGCAGGTTTGGCTGTTTCCTTCATCGCTGCCACGGGTTATCGCCGTGAAAAGGTGACGATTGAAGAAGCTAAGAAGTCCTGGACGCCTGAACAGCGTGCTTTGGCCGATCGTGAAGTCAAGGAGCTTCTTGAAAAAGAAGCCTCCGGTAAATAACAACGAAGGAGACACAGAATGACCAAGTACATTCAGCGTCACTCTCTGCTCACTCGTGTCACCCATGGGGTAGTGGCCATCAGCTGTATCCTGTTGGCGGTGACCGGTGTGTTCGTGTTCGTCCCGAGCCTCGGTGGTGGCATCATGGGTGGTGAATTCACGCAGACGATGCGTATGCTTCACCGCGTGTTCGCGATTCCCTTTATCTTGGTGCCGCTCTTTGCGGTGCTGAAGTCCCCGAAGGGCTTCGTGCACCTCTTCAAAGAAGACATCTTTGGTAAGTGGGACCGTGATGACTTTGCCTGGGCGATGAAGTTCCCGTTCTACCTCTTCGCGCCCGGCAAGGTGCATATGCCGCCGCAACACCATGTGAAGTCCGCTCAGCGTTTGGCTGACGGTGCCCTCGTGTTCTTCTGCATCGGTCTGGCGCTCTCCGGTATGGTCCTTTGGCTCAACACGGGGCTCTTGCCTGATGGTGGCATGAAGGTGGCTTTCAGCCCTGATACCTTGCTTCTTGCTCACTTGGCGCACGATGTCTTCTTCTTCTTGACGGTCTTTGTGGGTATTGCTCACATCTACCTTGGCGCTGGTATCTTCCAGCCGTACCGTGGTACCGCTCGCATCATGTTCGGTGACGGTAAGGTGAGCGAATCCGACGCGGCTTACCACTGGGGTTACTGGGCTAACCAGGAAATCGCGCTCGGTAAGAACGTGACCGAAGAAAAGGATGACAAGAACGCTAAGTAACGTTTAACTCCTCCAGAGTAAGGTTAGGTTGTTGGGCCTAACCCCCAAGGCGGGCCTCAGTGAAACGAGGCCCGTCTGGAAAGAGAACTGGGTCGTTTTCTTTCCAGACGCCCAAAACAATTGGGCGCAATACAACAAAATCAACACCTGGCGCTGTGGCTTCATTGAAAGCACATATCGCCATCAAAAAAAGGACAATCATCATGTTGAACCGTAAGTCGATGGAACGTTCGCTCGCTCGTGCCACGGGTCATAAAGACGAAAGCGTGACTGCACGCTTGGCTTTTTTTGCCCCGGCACTTTTGAAGGCTGCTGATCTTCGCAAGGCGATGACACTTGACCTTCCCGAATGGTCTGACGAGATGGTTGAAGCTGCGCGTGATGGCAAGGCTACCTTGCTCGCACAAGCCCCGATGATGATCGATAAAGAACGCTTTTTGGGTGTTGTGAACGAAATCACGCAAGCCTTGCTTGCCAATGAAACGATCGAAGGTGACTTGTTAGCGCGTTGCCAGGCTGTAGATTGGACGCGCTTTGCCTCTGAAAACCTTCTCGCAACAGCGGGTCGCGATCCGATGGCTTACTTGGCCGACATTGAAGCGTTGGCTTCTGACGATGATTTGCTCGACTACTACTTGTTGCCCGTCCTTGGACTCTCGCTTCGCGTCTTCTTAGATGAAGCCGCTGAAGAAGGTAGCCGCTTGATTGCAAAGACGGCGACCGATACGACCCACCATAATCGTCCGTTGGCTTGTCCGGTGTGTGGCGCTGAGGCCGCGATTGCGTCAGTAACCGATACGCCGCTCAACGGTCATGTGAAGCAGTTGTGGTGTACGTGTTGCGGTGGTCACTGGGTCTTTGAACGCATTCGCTGTGCTCACTGTGGCGACCAGGCCGTATCTGATTTGTCATACGTCCATGACGAAGCAGACGAAGCGCATCGCCTCCACGTCTGCACGGGTTGCCATACGGCCTTCCCGACGGTCTTTGCGGGCGAAGAAATGAATTTCTGTGCCGATATTGAACAGATTGTGATGACGGGTCTTGAACTCTTTTATGAGAATGCCGTCAAGGGTGAAGCCTCGGCATAATTGTTGCCGTGTCGCATTGCTAGGAGTTTGCCATGGCCCTTTATCAGCAACCTCACACCGTGGTTTATGACACGCCTTCTGGGTTAGATCAAGTCTCTAGTTTGACGCCTACCCCGGGTACCGCTCGTCTGGGTGCCCATGAAGTCACCGTACACCGCTTAAACGATCCAGTGTCTAGCGTGGATTGGGTCGCAGAAGAAGTACCTGTAGCGCTCGTATATAACGGGATTTCGCACGCGGTGATGATGGCATCTCCTTCAATGCTCGAAGAATTCGCTTTGGGCTTTTCGCTTGCCGAAGGCATCATCCCTGATGCTTCCCACCTTTACGCTTGTGATGTCCATGAGGCTTGCCGTGGTCTAGAAGTCAATATGACGATTTCGTCTGAGTGCTTTTGGAAACTTAAAGACCGTCGCCGTTCTATGACGGGGCGTACGGGTTGCGGCATCTGTGGCGTCGAGAGCCTTTCTGAAGCCGTGCGTGAAAAGCGCGTGGTGCCCCATGAACAAACCTTCTCGATGAGCGCTTATCCGCAAGCGTTGAGTTACCTCGAAGAGGTTGAACAATTAGGGCGTCTTACGGGTTGTACGCACGCTGCGGTCTGGGTGCACCCCGATGGTCGCTTTGCGGGTGGTGCTGAAGACGTGGGTCGTCACGTTGCGCTCGATAAATTGTTAGGCCTTCGCGCTAAAAAGGGTTGGAAAGACGGGGCGCTTGTGATTAGTTCACGCGCTTCGTATGAAATGGTTCAAAAGGCTGCGATGTGCGGCATTGAAATTATCTTTGCAGTGTCTGCACCCACGGCCTTGGCTGTGGATTTAGCAAAAGAGTGTGGCGTAACGTTGGCAGCATTCTGTCGTCGCGGACGTGCCAACGTTTACTCACATCCTGAGCGCCTGATAGGCCTCTAGGTCAAATACTTCTATAGGGATTGCTTTCGGTTTGCCTTTTTTTCCGAAAGTTTTTAGTAGCGGAAGGTCTTTGATGGACTTTCCGCTCTTTTTTGCCGCGTTTTTTACGATAGGGTGTTTATTGTAGCCGTCGAAAATCCCTCTTGTAGAGTTTAGGTAAGTGTGATCATGCGTCTCTACCGTAAATATGGGATGTTTCTTTAATCCCGAGTAATTCGGTCGGGTATAAACTGCCAAATAGACCACAATGCAATGTGGCATTTCTTTCACACAAAAATCCAACAAAAGGAATCCTGCCATGACTCAGTCCCCCGCAGATGTGAAGCCTACGTCAGGTGTCAAAGGTACGAGCCCCGCGATGGTCGCCGCTTACGCGATTGCTATTGCGTTAGGTGTTTGCAGTGGCCTTTGGGGCGGCGAGATGATTCACGCGTTCGCAGACTTTGTGAGCTCGATTTTTATTCGCCTCTTTAAATTTATTAGTATCCCGATTATTGCGGTTTCGATTATTGCGACCTTGGCCAGCATCTCTCGCTCGAGTGAATCGGGTCGAATTTTCCGTCACACGATCTTTTATACGTTGCTGACGACCATCTTGGCTGCTGCTTTGGCTGCCGTTCTTTACGTCATCTTCTCGCCGGCTAACGTGGCTGTCACGTCCGCGGTCGTGCCTCAGGTGACCGAACACTCTTACCTTGAATACATTCAGTCGGTGATTCCTGACAATTTCTTGGCGCCCTTCTTGTCGGCCAATGTGTTGTCGGTCTTGCTTGTCTCGGCCGCGATTGGGATTGCAATTTCTCGCTTGCCGCGCAATAGCCGCTCTCAAGAAGTCTTGTTGGCGTTCTTTACGGGCGCTCAGGAAGTCCTCTTCATTCTCGTTAAGTGGTTGATCTTTGTGTTGCCGATTGGGATCTTTGGCTTTATTTCTGGCCTCGTGGTCGAAATGTCAAAGGGTGTGGCAATCGGTGGTTTGGGCACCTATTTTGTGGTGATTTTGGCTGCGAACTTTATCCAGATGTTGGTGGTTTTGCCACTACTCATGCTCGCTCGTGGTCTTAACCCGATCAAGGTGGCTCGTGGTATGGCACCGGCCTTGGCGGTGGCCTTCTTCTCGAAGTCGTCTGCGGGTACGCTCCCAGTCACCATGGCCTGCTCCGAAAATAACGTGGGTGTGAGCCGTTCCGTCTCTCGCTTCGTACTCCCAATTTGCACGACGATCAACATGAATGGTTGCGCGGCCTTTATTCTTGTCACCGTGGTTTATCTCATGCAAAACGCGGGTGCTGAAATCACGCCGCTCATGCTTGCCGCTTGGGTTTTGATTTCGACCTTGGCTGCTGTGGGTAACGCTGGTGTGCCGATGGGCTGCTTCTTCTTGTCGGCTAGCTTGCTCGCAAGCATGAACGTACCCATTATGCTCATGGGTGTCATTCTTCCTTTCTACGCCGTCATTGACATGATTGAAACGACGTTGAATGTTTGGTCGGATAGTACCGTTGCTGCGATGGTCAATCATGACCTTGAAAAGGACGAAGACGTTCACGAAGTCAAGGTTGCTGCATAAAGCAAAAGACGCTTCTTGATTGTTAGATCGAACGCAAAGGCCGCTCATGATTGGGCGGCCTTTTGCATGAGAGGATCTGACCAACGAGCGATTACAGCAGCCCTTGCAGTGGAGATCGAGAGCTAGCCTTGGAGCCACTCTACGGAACATTTGATCAATGAAGTGGATAAGGTTGACAAGAAGTGCTTGAGGAGGAGAGACGAGGGCTAAACAGGGTATGCCAAAGAGTAGGGGAGTCCGATAAAGAAAAAGCCCAAGCAACGTTTGCCTGGGCTTTTGAGATGATGTGCGATAGCGCACTTTGAAGGTGAAGAGAGGTGCCTCTTAATGGCGCTTAGCTTCACCAATCAAATGTGTACTGTCGTATTCCTTCTGATTGCGATGATGCTTCAGAATAACGAGGAGCATCGAAGAGGAAACGAAAATACCAAAGACCATCATGGTGGCAGGCACCGAGAGATCCAACTTGATGAGAAGGGCATAGACGCCAAGCATCACAAGAATCGAGGAGTTTTCGTTAAAGTTTTGAACGGCAATCGAACGACCGGCACTCATCAACACATGGCCACGATGTTGCAAAAGGGCGTTCATTGGCACCACGAAGAAACCAGCGCAGATACCCACGAGAATCATGATGACGCCGGCAATCATGACTGCCCAAGAGAGTTCAAAACCCATGAGGTTGATGCCGCCAGCAGGTGCTACGTCACGCGTAAAGTAAGAAGCGCCAATGACAAGAATCCCCATGCAGACACCCATCGGGAGTACGTTGAGCGACTTCTTCAAAGGAATCTTGGCGGCGGCTAAGACGGCACCTACAGCGATGCCAAGGCTCACGACAGCCTGCATGATGGCACCCTGAGAGAGGTCCATCCCTAAGGCATGGTCACACCACTTTAAGACGAGGAACTGAAGGACGGCACCAGCGCCCCAAAAGAGCGTGGTGACAGAAAGCGAAATCTGACCCAAACGGTCGCTCCAAAGGAGACGGCAACTCTGAATAAAACCACGAATGGAGTCGGCAGGATCAAATTTTTGCGGCGGATAACGAACGCCCGTATCAGGAATAGCGAGGTTCACTGCGGACGCTGCTAAATAAACAAAGGCAATCGCAAAGATGGCAGCTTCAGCAAAGCTATGAAGCCCTAAGAGATCGAGGTGGCAAAGATCCAAAATCGGTTGAGCAATTTCAGGCTTAATCAAAACGCCACCAAGCACCACACCAAGAATAATGGAGCCAACTGTTAGACCTTCGATCCAACCATTGGCAATGACCAATTTTTGAGGGGGTAAGAGTTCAGTGAGGATGCCATACTTCGCGGGGGAATAGGCAGCAGCCCCGACACCGACCACCGCATAGGCCAATAAGGGATGGCCACCAAAGAGCATTAATAAGCAACCGACCGCTTTCACGAAGTTCGTGAGGAACATCACACGCCCTTTGGGCATGGAGTCTGCGAAGATACCAACCCAGGCGGCTAAGCACACATAGCTCACCACAAAGAAGAGTTTTAGAAGCGGGGTCATCCATTCGGGCGCTTGAATGCTTGTCAAGAGGGCAATGGCAGCGATGAGCAGTGCATTGTCGGCCAAAGACGACAAAAACTGCGCACACATAATGGTGTAAAAACCGCGATTCATGGTCTAAATTTAAAAAAAAGTCGGTCGATTAATAATGTTGAATCTTCTAAGTTTATCCCGTCTGAGTCGCTTCGTGGTAGGGGAGAAGGGTTCATTTCGTCCGCAGAATTGTGCCAAACGATGATTTCTCCTCCGAAAGCCCGTCGAGGCGAGTAAGATTAAAAGGTTTTTTCCAAGAGGCAATTGTTCTAACAATTGTCCAAACTGCAACGAAATAGAGTTTTTCGAGTGCCTCGTCCCATATACGCTGAAATTGATATTCAGGCGCTAAAGCATAATCTTGCGCGCCTGCGTCAGGGTGTCGGTGACCGTACCCTTTGGGCGGTCGTGAAAGCGAATGCCTATGGCCATGGTTTAGAAAATGCCGTAGAAGCTTTTGCCGATGCTGATGGTTTTGCCACGATTGATCTTTGCGACGCTGAACGCGCGCGTCGTGCAGGTTGGCATAAGCGCGTGCTGTTGCTTGAAGGTTTTTTTGACGCTACGGATATTGAGCCTTTACAGGATCTCGATGTTGAAACGGTGATCCATTCGCTTTGGCAGATTGATATCTTAAAAAATCATCCTTTGCGTGAAGTCAAGGTTCACATCAAAGTGAATTCGGGCATGAATCGCTTAGGATTTTTGCCGGTTGAAGTCGGCACGATCTACGATCAGTTGATGGCGATCCCTGGGGTCAAGGTGATGGGCGTTGTGACCCATTTTGCTAATGCCGAACCGAGTTATTTAGGCACGGCGCCCGCCTCCGTGAGCCGTCAGCTTACGCGCATGGGTAAGCTCGCGCATTCTGCAACGGCAGCTTGCATGGCTAATTCTGCGGCCATTCTTTGGCACCCTGAAGTGGGTGGCGACGGTGTGCGCGCTGGCGTGGCGCTCTATGGCGTGAGCCCAGACGCTCATATTTCGTCCGAAGAGTTGGGACTTAAGCCCGCTATGACGCTTTCGGCCAAGATCATCACCGTTCAAGAGATCGCCCCTGGTGAAGCTGTGGGCTACGGCTCTCGTCGGATTGCTGAGCGTCCGACGCGTATTGGTGTGGTCGCTTGTGGTTATGCTGACGGCTATCCGCGTACGATGCCTGACGGTGCACCGACTTGGGTCGAAGGACAGATTGCACCGCTCGTCGGGGCTGTCTCCATGGACATGCTCGAAATCGATATTACGGATATCCCCGCGGCAGGGTTAGGTAGCCGTGTCGAATTGTGGGGACGTAATCTGCCAGTTAATCGTGTCGCGAGCGCGGCCGGTACGATCGGTTATGAACTTATTTGTGCTCTCGCTCGTCGCGTCCCTCTTCGCATTAAACATTAATTGACTCTAGATGGCCCCACGATCTCCTAAGACCAAAACTGAATTTGTATGTACGGAATGCGGCGGTACAACGCCAAAGTGGCAAGGACAATGTCCACATTGCCGTGCTTGGAATACGCTTCAAGAATTTAAAGTTAGCCAAGGCGTCTCTGCGCGCTATGGCTCTTCAGCACCTCGTCCTGTGGGGGGCTTCGTCGATACGTCGGGGTCGCTTCAAGACTTGGCCGATGTCACGATCGAGGAAATTCCTCGTACCGTCACGGGATTGGGTGAATTTGACCGTGTGATGGGTGGCGGCCTTGTTAAAGGATGTGTTGCCCTGATCGGTGGTGACCCAGGTATCGGCAAGTCGACCTTGTTGCTTCAAGTGATGGCTCGATTGGTGGGGCTAGGGCATTCGGCCCTTTATGTGTCGGGTGAAGAAAGTCCAACGCAAATCGCGTTACGTGCGCAACGCCTTCAGCTTGAACCCCGTGGTTTGACGCTGATGAGCGAAATTGAACTCGAACATATTGAAAATGTGATTTCAAATCGTAAACCTGAATTTGTCGTGATTGACTCGATTCAGACGATTTTTTCGAGTGCGCTCGATAGTGCGCCAGGCTCGGTTTCTCAGGTTCGAGAGTGTGCAGCACGCCTCACGCGTATGGCCAAAACGTGCGGCACGACCCTCATTTTTGTGGGTCACGTCACGAAAGATGGGGCGCTCGCTGGGCCCCGTATTTTGGAACATATTGTCGACACGGTGCTCTATTTTGAAGGCGATCAGCATTCGAATTTCCGTTTGGTGCGTGCCTTTAAAAACCGTTTTGGTGCCGTCAACGAGTTAGGGGTGTTTGCGATGACCGACCACGGTCTTCGTGGTGTGACGAACCCATCAGCTATCTTCTTATCTGAATATAAGTCCAATATTCCTGGCTCTACGGTTTTGGTGACGCAGGAAGGTACGCGCCCCTTATTGGTTGAAATTCAGGCATTGGTGGATACGTCACACTTGCCAACGCCGCGCCGTTTGGCTTTGGGGGTTGATTCGCAACGCCTAGCGATGCTCTTAGCAGTCTTACACCGTCATGCTGGCGTCGGTTGCTTTGACCAAGACGTTTTTGTGAATGCCGTGGGTGGTGTGAAGATTTCTGAACCCGCCGCAGACTTGGCGCTTTTGTGCGCCATTTATTCGAGTATTCGCAACCGACCGCTTCAACACGGTGTGGTCGTTTTTGGTGAGGTCGGCTTGGCTGGTGAAATTCGTCCTGCGCCACGCGGTCAAGAACGTCTTCGTGAAGCCGCTAAACTTGGGTTTGCCAAAGCCGTGATCCCGAGGGCTAATGCACCACGTACGCCGATCGAAGGTCTTGAGATTATTGCGGTGGATCGACTTTCTGATGCTTTAGCAGAAGCGGTACCTTAATCACAAAGAACTAAAGCAGAACGACTCTCATTTGCGTAGAATACACAGTACTTACGACGCGCAGATGCCAGTGAATTTTTCACTTGCCGCCGTCTTTATTAGGATTTAATCAAATGACGACCTTTACCAAGCTCCTGCCGCCTGAAGCGGCACCTGCCCAGCCCCTTCTCGAACGCGCCAAGCAGCTCGTGATTACGTCTGAAGAACGTATGACCTGGGGTGATGCTTTTGAAACGGCTGAAGGCACGATTGCTGTTGCTGTTGAAGAAAAGCGTCCGTTGATGGTTAATGACGTCTTCGTTGACGACGAAGGCCAGTTCTGGGTTGTTCGTCCGGCCGTTGAAAAGGTTCTTCATGTCAAGGGCGACCTTCGCACCATGCAGGAAGCTGTGGGTGCTTTGATCAACCGTGGTGTTGAAGTGGCTGAAGCGCCGGAAGGTTTTGCTGTGCTTCCGCTTCCGAATATCGCCAAGATGCTCGGCATGATCGGTCTTGAAGTGACCGAAGTGGAAGAAGCCTTTGAACCGGTTCGTATCCAGCGTCATGCTGGTGGCTGTGGTTGCGGCTGTGGTTGCGGTTGCGGCGACCACCATCACGAAGACGAAGGTTCCTGTGGTTGCGGTTGTGGCTGTGGTGACGACCATCATCACCATGATGAAGGTTCTTGCGGCTGCGGTTGCGGCTGTGGCTGTGGCGACGATCACCATCACCACCATCATCATGAAGAAAGTTGCGGTTGTGGTTGCGGTGCTGAAGAGCATCATCACCATCACCACGAAGAATCTTCTTGTGGTTGTGGCTGCAAGCACTAAGCGACGTTTGTCATTCGCTCATTGAGCGAAAGCGCTAAATCAAGGTCGGGAATCAGTTGGTTCTCGGCCTTTTTCGTCATGATTAGACGAATGCGGAGAAAACAAAAGAGGCCGTGAATTTGCATTCACAGCCTCTCGAATTTGGTGCGGGAGATCGGACTCGAACCGACACGCCTTAACAGCGTCAGGACCTAAACCTGGTGCGTCTACCAATTTCGCCACCCCCGCGTTGGAAGAAGCATTCTACAGTATTTATTGATCGATTGCGGAATTTTTTGATGAAGTTTCAAAAATTTCTAGTCTTGCACGATTGTATTCACCCCAAGTGATCTTGCCGTCGAGTAAGGCATCCTGAATATCTTTAATTTTTGGATCAACGATTTCGCGAGATTGACGGGCTTGGCGAATGAGGTCAGGGTTGCCCGAATCCATCATCAATGCACGTGTCTCTTCATTGAGTTTATGAAGTTGATCAAAAATGCGCTTTGTGACGACTTTGGCTTGTGCAGTCATGCGAGCAGGGTCACGTAAGTGCGCTTCCGTCATGCCTGCGGGTAAGCATGGGGTGCGTGTGTAGTAGAGTCGATTGGCCGGAGCTGTGCAAATCGCTCGAACGTCACGAGCCACAATGGCAATACGTTCATTGTATTTTTCGTTTTCTGCCTCACTGGTAGATCGGCTGGTGTCTTGGAACGAGCGAGAGGATTGGCCCACGGCTTCCGAAGAGGCAGATGGTTTGAACGAGTGTGACGTCGTGCCACAGGCAGAAAGTAGGCTAATCGTGAGGGCGCCGAGAACGATTGAAAAATAAGGGATGCGCATGGCTGCGGCCAGAAAAGTCAACAGGACAGAAACTTACTATTTTACCAAGGTTCAGCTGTACTGTTTTTTGAAATAGAACGTCACCCTATTACGTAAGGATGTTGTTTGCTGACGAAGAAAGTCTCAAAAAATATGATTCTCTTCGTGTTTTTCCTTATTTTCCAAGCGGATATGGAAAAACGATCCAGACTTTCTCCGCTATAATTAGCAAATTCAGGTCTGCCGATAGGGTATGTCGGCAGGGTCTTCTATTTAATAGAAGAGGGTAGTAAACCAGTGGTGCGCCACAGGTGAACGACCCCGAAAAGAATTTTTACGCGGTTCATTTGTGCAAGACACAAGTGAATCTCTTCAACAAATTCCGTCAATGTTTAGAGACGTTAGACGGATTTTTATAAAGACAATCGCGATGACTGAACAAGAAACCGTCAAGACCGAAGAGGTCGCCAAGGTCAACCCGCTCGAACGTACGCTCGAACTCGTTGTTTCTTACGCTTCTGCTGAAGCCCTTACCGAACAGTCTCTCAAGAACTATCGCAAGAACGCCAAGCTCCCGGGTTTCCGTAAGGGCCACGTTCCTGCCGCTCAGGTTCGTCGTATGTACGGCGCCCAGGCTTTCGACGAAGCTGTGAATCAGCTCGTTGGCGAAGCTTGGTCCAAGGCTGCTCGTGAAAGCGGTCTTCGCATCGCTGGCTATCCGCGCATCGATGCTACTCAGGTTGAAGACAAGGAAAACATGCACTTCGAAGCTAAGTTCGAAGTGTTCCCGGACGTTGAACTCCCTGACTTCTCCGCTGTTGAACTCAAGCGCTATGTCTGCCCGGTGACGGACGTTGAAGTTGAAAAGACGATCGACGTGATGCGTCGTCAGCGCGCTGTCTACACGGTTGTTGAACGCGCTGCCGCTAACGACGACCGCGTGAAGGTTAACTTCAATGGTAAGAAGGACGGCGTTGAATTCCAGGGCGGTGCCGCTGAAGGTTACACCTTCGTGCTCGGCCAGGGTCGTATGCTCCCTGAATTTGAAGCCGCTGTTGTTGGTTTGGCCGCTGGTGAATCCAAGACCTTCCCGATGACCTTCCCGGAAGACTACGGTATTCAGGACCTCAACGGTCAGCAGGTTGAATTCTACGTCGAAGTGGTTGAAGTTGCCGAAGCGACCTATCCGGAAGTTGACGACGAATTCGCTGCTACGCTCGGCGTTCAGGGTGGCGTTGAAGCTATGCGCAACGAAATCCGCACGAACCTCGAACGCGAAGTCAAGATGCGTCTTGAAACGAAGACGAAGGCTGAAGTGATGGATGCTGTCGCTGCCGCTTGCACGTTTGCTGTTCCGACCTCCATGGTTGAAGAAGAAAGCAAGAGCCTCAGCGAACAGATGGTTCGTGACCTCGCCGCTCGTGGTATCGACACCAAGAAGATCCCTGCTATGCCGGCTAGCGTCTTCAATTCTCAGGCTGAACGCCGTGTTCGCCTTGGCCTCTTCGTCGAAGCTTTGGTTTCCAAGGAAGAAGTCACGGGTACGGACGAACAGGTCCGTGCGATCGCCACTGACATCGCTTCCAGCTATGAAAAGCCGGAAGAAGTGGTCGAATACATCATGAACGACCAGAATCGCGTGACGAACCTCCGCGCCCAGGCCACGGAAAACAACGTGACCGACTGGGTTCTCGGCAAGGCCAAGACGACGGAAGAAACGGTTGAATTCGACAAGCTCATGGCTGGTCAGCTCTAATTAGAGTTTGACTGTCTGAGTGGGTCAAGGGACTCATCTTTGAGTCCCTCACCGTGAGAGAAAGAGGCATCAAGGTTCGTATGAGAGCCAGGTGCCTCTTTTGTTTTTGTTCACGGTGTTGCGGTTTTGTTTCACTTTTCGCTTAATAAAGCGGGTGACATTTGTCGACGTCCGCTACAATCATTGGACATCATTTTTTTAGAGCAAAGAAAAAGCTATGTTAGTTCCATATGTCATTGAAGACACCGGCCGTGGTGAACGCAGCTACGATATTTATTCCCGTTTGTTGCGTGACCGCATTATCTTCTTGACCGGCGAAGTGAATGATCAGTCTGCCAGTTTGGTGATTGCTCAGATGCTCTTCCTTGAAAGCCAGAACCCTGATAAGGATATTTATTTCTACATCAATAGCCCGGGTGGTTCTGTCTCTGCAGGGATGGGTATTTATGACACGATGAAGTTTATTCGCCCGAGCGTTTGCACGATTTGCGTGGGTATGGCTGCCTCGATGGGCGCTTTGTTGTTGAGCTCTGGTGAGAAGGGCCGCCGTTATGCTTTGCCCCATTCTCGTGTGATGATTCATCAGCCTTTGGGTGGTGCTCAGGGTCAGGCCACTGAAATTGAAATCACGGCTCGACAGATTTTGCGTACCAAGGCAGAGTTGAATCAGATCTTGGCCGATAACTGCGGTAAGCCAATTGAACAGGTGTCGCACGACACGGAGCGCGACTACTGGCTCATTGGTCAGGAAGCGATGGATTACGGTTTGGTTGACCGTATTTTCACGACGCGTGCTGAACTTGAAAAGGCACTCTAAGCTTCATTGAAACCCTTTAGGCTCGAGCAATGCGTGTTCGAGCCTTTTCTGGAAACGTTATGAGAATTTGTTCTTTCTGCGGTCGTAACGAGAACGAATGTAAGGAGCTTTTTTCTGGCATTCGTGGTGAGTTGATCTGCGGTGAATGTATTCGTTCGATGAACGAAGAGTTGAAGTCGGGGCCAGCGCCTGAAGCAACGACTGAAGAAGCGACCCCTGTGGCTGAAAAGCCGTTGCCTAAGCCCAAGGAACTCTTTGACTTGCTCGATCAGTATGTGGTCGGCCAGACGCGTGCAAAGCGTACGTTGTCAGTTGCGGTTTATAACCACTACAAGCGCTTGAAGAATCAAGCGGATGTTTCTCGCACGGTCGAGCTTCAGAAGTCCAATATTTTGTTGATGGGTCCGACGGGCTCGGGTAAGACGTTATTAGCACAGACCTTGGCGCGTGCGTTGGATGTACCGTTTGCAATTGCAGACGCAACGACGCTTACGGAAGCAGGGTATGTGGGTGAAGACGTTGAAAATATTGTCGCGAAGTTGGTGCAAGCTGCCGATGGTGACATTGAACGCGCTCAACGAGGGATTATCTACTTGGACGAAATCGACAAGATTGCCCGTAAGAGCGAAAACCCATCGATCACGCGTGACGTGTCGGGTGAGGGTGTTCAACAGGCTTTGTTGAAGCTCGTCGAAGGCACGGTGGCTAGTATGCCGGCTCAGGGTGGCCGCAAGAATCCTGGCAAGGCCATGATTCAAGTGGATACCTCTCAGATCCTCTTTATCTGTGGTGGTGCTTTTGATGGCATGCAAAGCATCATTAGCCGTCGTACCGAAAAGGCTGAAATGGGCTTTGGTGGTCGAGTCTTCAGTAAGGATGGTGACAAGAACCTTACCAAGGTGTATCAGCAGGTTGAAGCGGGTGACTTGGTGAAGTATGGCTTGATCCCTGAACTCGTCGGTCGTTTGCCTGTGATCGCTGCGCTAGAAGAGCTTGACGAAAAGGCTTTGATTGCGATTTTGACGCAGCCAAAGAACGCGATCGTTCGTCAGTACCAGGCGCTCTTTGGGATGGAAGATGTTGAGCTTGAAATCACGCCTGACGCTTTAGAGGCCATTGCTCAGAAGGCTATCGCACGTAAGACGGGTGCCCGTGGTTTGCGCTCCATTGTCGAAGACGTCTTATTGGATGCCATGTTTGATATCCCGTCTAAGGGAACGGTCGCTAAGGCGATCGTGACTCGTGAAACGGTTGAGCAGGGTAAGCCCGTTGAGCTCATCGAACGTTAAGCGAATCATCTCCGGTTAACCACTTGAAAATGGGGGCTGATGCCCCCATATAAGTTGGACTGAACTGTTTTTTGTAGGACAACGAATTGGCTAATAAGAAAACCAAGGGGAACATTGAACTTCCCGCACAAATGGAAGTGCCTGCGCTCGCCGTCCGTGACATGGTGATCTTCCCCCACATGATGGCGCCGATCTTTATGGGGCGTTATAAGTCCATCAAGGCTGCTGAAAAGTCCATGGGGATTGAAGGGAATTACCTGTTGTTGGTGGCACAGAAGGATCCCAATCACGACGACCCGAAGATCGAAGATCTGTTTGAAACGGCAACGCTTTCGAGTGTGCAGCAGTTGTTGCGTTTGCCCGACGGTACTGTAAAGACGCTGGTCGAAGGGCTTGCACGTTATCGTATTACGGATCTCAAGCTTGTTGATGGCGCCTGGATGGCGACCTGTACGCGTTTGGATTCTGAAGCGCCTGACGCAGCTGTGCTTGAACCCTATCGCCGTTCTTTGATTGATGCTTGGGGTGTGTTTGCGGGTAGTGACAAGACGCGTTTGGATCTTTTGAAGCAGTTAGAAGCTGAAACGGATTTGGAACGTTTGCTTGACTTGATTTGCTCTCAGGCCCCCTTCAAGACGCCTGAAAAGATTCAGTTACTCTCCGAAGCCAATTTGATCAAGCGCTATGAATACGCGTTGGGTCTGTTGGGTCGCGAAAACGAACTCAAGGAAATTCAGGCTCGTGTTGACGGTCGTGTGAAGCGCCAGATGGATAAAAACCAGCGCGACTACTACCTCAACGAGCAGATGAAGGCCATCCGAAAGGAATTAGGCGACAATGGTGAAGGCGAAAACGACGATTTCGCTGAGCTCGAAAAGCGCGTGACGGAAGCCAAGATGCCGAAGCACGCTGAGGATACGGCTCGTAACGAGTTACGTCGTTTGCGTCAGATGCCGCCGATGAGTTCAGAGTCGGTCGTTGTTCGTAACTACATCGAAACGTTGTCGGACTATCCGTGGTCAAAGAAGTCTCGCGTCTCGCGTGACCTCGAAGCAGCTGCTCGTATTTTGGACGAAGATCATTCTGGTCTTGAAAAGATCAAGGAGCGTATCCTTGAATACCTCGCCGTTCAAAAGCGTGTCGGAAAGGTGAAGTCCCCGATCCTTTGCTTTGTAGGTGCGCCTGGTGTTGGTAAGACGTCGTTAGGTGAATCGATTGCTCGAGCAACAGGCCGTAAGTACGTGCGTGTGGCTTTGGGTGGCGTGCATGACGAAAGCGAAATTCGTGGTCACCGTCGTACCTATGTGGGATCGATGCCTGGCCAAATTGTCAAGGGAATGATCCGCTCTGGTGTTCGCAATCCGCTTTTCTTGCTCGATGAAATTGACAAGATGGGTAGCGACCATCGTGGTGACCCGGCCGCGGCCATGCTCGAAGTCTTAGACCCTGAGCAGAATGATTCGTTTGCCGACCACTACATGGAAGTGCCAGTGGACTTGTCGGACGTGATGTTTGTGGCAACGTCTAATAGCTATGACATTCCGCCTGCGCTCTTAGACCGTATGGAAGTGATTTCTTTGTCGGGCTACACCGAAGAAGAAAAGGTTCATATTGCCGAACATCATTTGGTGCCAAAGAGCTTGCGCGCGACGGGTCTGAAGGCTGAAGAAGTCGATCTGACGCGTGAAGCCATTGTTGACATCATCCGTTTCTGGACACGTGAAGCAGGTGTTCGTGGTTTGGAACGTTTGATTGGTAAGATCTTCCGCAAGATTGTCTACGCTACCGATAAGCAGATTCTCAAGAAGCAAAAACAAAAGGCGCCGGTGAAGACCGTGGTGACGCCTGATATGTTGAGCGGCTACTTGGGACCGGCTCGTTACACCATTGGTTTGGCTGGCAAAGAACCGCGCGTCGGTGTGGTTAATGGCCTGGCTTGGACGAGTGTGGGTGGAGAACTCTTGACGATCGAAACGCAGATCTTCCCGGGTAAGGGTCACGTACAGCGTACGGGGCTTTTGGGCGACGTGATGAAGGAAAGCGTCGAAGCCGCCCGTTCGGTGGTGCGTGCGCGTGCCGATAAGTTAGGCATTGCGTCGAAGCGTTTCTACGAAACAGACTTGCACGTTCACTTCCCTGAAGGCGCAACGCCTAAGGACGGTCCTTCGGCGGGTGCTGCAACCACGACGGCGATCATTTCTGTGATGACAGGTATTCCTGTGCACGCGGATGTTGCCATGACGGGTGAAATCAACCTTCATGGTGAAGTTCTTGAAATTGGTGGCTTAAAGGAAAAGATTCTTGCGGCTGTTCGCGCGGGTTGCACTAAGGTGCTCATTCCGCAGACGAATGTTCGCGATCTCGAAGAATTGCCTGAAAGCGCCAAGACGCAGATTGCGATTGTGCCCGTGAAGACGATTGACGACGTGATGCAACACGCTTTGGTTCGTCAGCCCGAGCCCATCGGTCCAGAGAAGGTCGAAGCCGAAGATAAGGCAAAGGACGATGCAAAAGCGTCGGCTGCCAATGCTTAATAAGGCTTAACGAAAGGGTCCCTTGTCGAATGACAAGGGACTTTTCGCAAAAAAGTCGAAAAAAAAATCGATGGATACCGTATTTATGGTATAGACACGAACGAAACTTCGTGTAAAATCTCAATTCTGCATTTCACGAAGCGAACTGCAGAACACAATTCGGAAGGGTGCTTAGCTCAGTTGGTAGAGCGCCGCGTTTACACCGCGATGGTCGGGAGTTCGACCCTCTCAGCACCCACCAAATCAAGAAAAAAATCTTCTTGACGGATTGGAAAAGTTCTGTATAATAACGCTTCTCTGCTGAAGAAAAGCTCCGATGGAGTGGTAGTTCAGTTGGTTAGAATACCGGCCTGTCACGCCGGGGGTCGCGGGTTCGAGTCCCGTCCACTCCGCCAACGTTCGAGCTGATCTGAAAGCAAAGTGCAAAGCAACGCAATGTGCGGAGTGGTAGTTCAGTTGGTTAGAATACCGGCCTGTCACGCCGGGGGTCGCGGGTTCGAGTCCCGTCCACTCCGCCAACGTTCGAGCTGATCTGAAAGCAAAGTGCAAAGCAACGCAATGTGCGGAGTGGTAGTTCAGTTGGTTAGAATACCGGCCTGTCACGCCGGGGGTCGCGGGT
>Skinner_p2__coassemble_431_pt1 | contig 29216 bp, 19 predicted proteins | sample Skinner_p2__metabat2_low_PE_005 | metagenome-assembled genome bin Skinner_p2 | reverse complement strand
CTGTGAGGTTGTCCACGCCCGACGCCTCCTCAACGGCCAAGTTAGCTTCTGCTCGACCGCCTTCCCAGTACGTCGCATGCTCAATCCCTAACTGTTCTGGATGGAACACTGGATTGCGACCTTCACGTAGCTGTGTTTCATAATCCTTCAAAGCCAAGAAGGCAGGCTTTTGCAACAGCAAAATAGCGATGATATTCAGCCAAGCCATCGTACCCACACCGACGTCAGCCATCGTCCAAATCAGCGTAGAAGAATTAATCGCACCAAAAGCCACGGTACCAATAAAGATCGCCTTACAAACCGTAATCATCACAGGTTTTCTAATGTAACGATTGAGGTAAGCCACATTGGTTTCGGCCATATAGTAGTAGCCCAAAATCGTCGTAAAGGCGAAAAAGAAAATCGTAATTGCAATAAACGGTCCACCCCAACCAGGCATCAACTGGTCAATAGCTGCCTGTGTATAAACGGGGCCAGCTTCTACACCAGGCAACCCTTCGTAGAGCGTCTGACCATTGGGACTCACCATGTTGTAGCAACCCGTCATGAGGATCATGAACCCTGTGGCAGAACACACAAAAAGCGTATCGATGTAAACCGAAAAGGCTTGCACTAAACCTTGCTTTGCAGGATGAGAAACGGCAGCCGCAGACGACGCGTGAGGCCCCGTGCCTTGACCGGCTTCGTTGGAATAAATCCCGCGCTTCACACCCCAAGCGATGGCTGAACCAAGCAAACCGCCCGTGATTGAATCTAGACCAAAAGCACTGCTCACAATCATGTGGAAGACATCAGGAATCTGCTCCCAATTGACCCCTACAATAATCAAAGCCACCACGATATAGGCTTGAGCCATAAAAGGCACAATCCATGACGTAAAAGTCGCAATACGGCGTAAACCACCCACGATCACGAAGCAAGTAATAGACGCGACAATAGCAGCTGTAATTTCAGCCTCTAAACCAAAAGCTTCATGCCACGCCAAAGCAATCGAATTACTCTGGACCCCTGGACAGAAAAAGCATGAGGCAAGAATCGTCACAATCGCAAAAGCCCAAGCATAAGGCTTCATGCGTAAACCGCGTTCAATATAGAAAGCTGGGCCACCACGGTATTGGCCTTCGATTTTCTCTTTATAAATTTGTCCTAAGGTCGACTCAACAAAAGCCGATGAAGCACCTAAGAAGGCGACCATCCACATCCAAAAAAGAGCACCCGGGCCACCGAAACAAATCGCCGTTGCAACACCTGCAATATTACCTGTCCCTACACGTCCTGCAAGTGTAAGAGAGAGAGCCTGAAAACTCGATAAACCAATTTCATCCTCTTTCTTTTGAAACAACAAACGCCACATTTCGGGAAACATGCGAAGCTGAACAAAACGAGAACGTATTGAAAAGAAAAGACCTGCCCCTAAACATAATGAAACAAGCACTGGAGACCAAATGATGCCGTTTAGGGTATTAATAAAATTTTCCATACTTGGGGATACTTTGATTTTTATTTCAGGCAGATAAATGAAGAATTCATCTGATCGGAAGCCTTCAGTGTAGTCTGCAGACTAAAAGAGCCCGGATTTCTCCGAGCTCCTTTTTTCAGAGAATCTCAGGAAGTCTGAGTTGGATCAAACCGCCTGAATATTTCTCTCTAACGTCTTACTTGGCAGCGCGTTCAGCGATGATGCCTTCCCAACGTTCGACCTGAGCACGAACCTGAGCAGGTGCCGTACCACCAAGGTGGTTACGGGCATTCACAGAACCTTCAAGCTTAAGCACTTCGTAGACGTCTTCTTCGATCGCCGGGCTGAAGCTCTTGAGCACATCAAGCGGAAGATCTTCAAGACCGCAGCCACGTTCAGAAGCGGCACGAACCGTCTGACCCACGATGTCGTGAGCCGTACGGAACGGCGTACCATGACGAACGAGATAGTCAGCCAAGTCAGTGGCTGTCGGATAACCAGCCTGTGCAGCATGATGCATAGCATCAGCCTGAGGTTCAACACCAGCCATCATGTCGCAGAAAGCGCGCAACGTATCCTTGACCGTATCGATCGCATCGAACACAGGTTCCTTGTCTTCCTGGAAGTCCTTGTTGTAAGCGAGCGGCGTACCCTTCATCAAGGTCAACATCGCAATCAAGTCGCCATAGACGCGACCAGCCTTACCACGAGCCGTTTCAGGCACGTCAGGATTCTTCTTCTGCGGCATGATCGAGCTACCCGTCGTGAAGCGATCGGGCAACTTGATGAAGGCAAAGCGCTGGCTCATCCAAATGATCAACTCTTCGGAGAGGCGAGAGATGTGCATCATCAACACAGCGGCGGCAGAGCAGAATTCGATAGCGAAGTCACGATCGGACACGGCATCGAGCGAATTCTGGCAAACGGCTTCAAAACCGAGCAATTCAGCAGAATAGTGACGATCGATCGGATATGTCGTACCAGCAAGCGCAGCAGAACCCAACGGGCTACGATTCACACGGCGACGAAGGTCGAGCATGCGTTCACGGTCACGTTCGAACATTTCGACATAAGCCAACATATGGTGACCAAACGTCACCGGCTGAGCAACCTGCATATGGGTAAAGCCCGGCATGATCAAGCCGGCATTCTGCTTGGCCTGATGAACGAGCACTTCCTGAAGGTGTTCAAGACGGCTAACGATCACGTCGATTTCGCTACGAAGGTAGAGACGAATATCAGTTGCGACCTGGTCATTACGGGAACGACCTGTATGAAGACGCTTACCAGCATCACCAATCAAAGCCGTCAAACGAGCTTCGATATTAAGATGCACGTCTTCAAGTTCAAGCTGCCATTCAAAAGCGCCAGACGTGATTTCCTCACGAATCTGAGCCATACCACGGCGAATGTCAGCCAAATCCTGTTCGGTGATCACACCCACCTTGGCCAACATAGCAGCGTGAGCTAACGAGCCGTCAATGTCAGCCATCGCCATACGCTTGTCAAAATCAACACTAGCGGTATAGCGAAGCACAAAAGCGTCCACGGGTTCCGAAAAACGACCAGACCAGGCCTTCTTCTTGGCATGTAACGGATCGTTGGAGTTATCGTGTTCTTGCGTCATTGTTTTTCCCTTTTTCCCTATAAAAAGAGGAGTCAATCTCCGATCCTTCATTGTACAATTTTGAGACGAATGTCACAGCACGAAACGTATCAATCGGGGTGGTTTCTTAAAGAAATCGCTTTTCTTGAAGTTTTTTCAAAAAGAATTTGCTTTTTTTAATTTTTCGTGTACAATTCATTTTCTCCGGGGTGTAGCGCAGTCTGGTAGCGCGCCTGCTTTGGGAGCAGGATGTCGGGAGTTCGAATCTCTTCACCCCGACCAAATTCTGGTCCAGCCGGACATTGAGATCAATCTGCCCGTAGCTCAGTTGGATAGAGCACCTGCCTTCTAAGCAGGTGGTCGCAGGTTCGATCCCTGCCGGGCAGGCCAAAGATTTCTGGTGGGAATAGCTCAGTTGGTAGAGTCCCGGATTGTGATTCCGGTTGTCGTGGGTTCGAGTCCCATTTCCCACCCCAGAACGAAAGCTCGTACAGTAACAACTGTACGAGCTTTTTTCATTTTACCGCTTGAAACTGAGGTGTTGATTTTGTCTGATTTAGACTCCCTCAACACCTCAATCCGCTTAATACTCCATTTCTGTCGTCACAATCTGCCCACTATTACGCAGATCTGTTCTTAAACAGTCGATATTACCGACCGTGAACGGTAGATAAATTCGACCTTGCGCTTTCTTTGTACGCACATTCAGCACCACCGTTACACCTGTCTCTTTCTTAGACTTGGCAAAAATCGGTTCGAGATCCCGAATATTACCAGCGCTATTTGCATCGACATCAACACGTAGACACGAAGCAGCAGTCACTCTGAAGTCATCTAACGTCATTGCATTATCAACGTTGACCGATACACGCTTATTGAATTCATCGTATCGCACACGCCCTTCAAGACAAACAACCGAGTCGACAACGAATTTGTTCTTACACTTTTCCCAAGCGTCAGAGAAACAAACTACCTCTAATACCGCAGTGCCATCGTCTAACTGGACAGCCCCCATACGACCACGTTTCCCTTGAATAACGCGGATATTCGTCACAATCCCCGCAAGCTTGACAGTCTCACGTGAAGGCTGAATTTGCCCAAGTTCCAGAGATGTGTAGTGAGCGACTTCTTTTTGATAAAGATCGAACAAGTGCCCGGACAACCAAAAGCCTAGCGCCCCCTTTTCTTCGATCAGTTTTTTACGCTCTGACCAAGCAGGCGCATCAACCCAACTGACAATTCGCTTAACCTGAACATCATCACCAAAAAGACTACTCTGCCCTTCACTAGCCGCAACTGCATGACCAGCTGTCAATGCCTGAGACACATTCGCGAAAAGCTTACCGCGATCAGGATCAACAGAGTCAAAAGCCCCAACCTTGACTAAACCTTCCAAAATCCTCGAATTTAAGCCCGGCACACGCGCGGTCAAATCAAAGATGTCAATAAACGGACCATCTTTACGACGTGTTTCCATCATGGCATCCACTTGCTGACGACCCATGCCCTTGATCCCACCTAACCCAAAGCGAACATGCTTTTCATCAGGGGCAGTAAAGAACCATTCTGAGGCATTGATGTCTGGCGGAAGGATCTCAATCCCGTTCATACGAGCATCATCCAAGAGCGCTTTCATCTTTTCGCCCTGATCCATCACCATACACAAGTTAGCCGCCATAAAGCAGGAGGTGTAGTGTGTCTTTAAAAATGCCGTCTGATAGGCCACATAGGAATAAGCTGCCGCATGCGACTTATTAAAGCCGTAGCCCGCGAACTTTTCCATCAAATTGAAGATCTCTGTGGCCACCGATTCTTTCACACCACGCTCACCCGCCCCTTTCACGAACACGGCACGTTGGCGTTTCATTTCTTCGACGTTTTTCTTACCCATGGCACGACGCAACAAGTCTGCACCGCCAAGCGAATAGCCACCGACCACCTGCGCCACACGCATCACCTGTTCCTGATACACCATGATGCCGTAGGTTTCTGCCAACACAGGTGCCATGCGTTCATCTAAGTACTCCACCTTTTCTCGACCGAACTTACGTGCGATAAAGGATGGAATCAGATCCATCGGCCCCGGACGATACAAAGCATTTAAAGCCACTAAGTCTTCAAGACGGTCTGGACGCGCCTGACGTAACAATTGACGCATCCCTTCCGATTCAAACTGGAAAACTGCTGCTGTATTAGCATTTTGGAAACAACGATAGGTTTCTTCATCGTCAACAGGAATACGCTCAAGCTCGAAATCACGCTCAGGATAAAGCTTGTCAATATATTCTTTACACTTCGCCAAAATCGATAGCGTTGTCAGACCCAAAAAGTCGAACTTCACCAAGCCGACATTTTCAACGTCTTTCTTGTCAAACTGACTCACTGTGTTTTCTGGTGCGCCATCGGAGTTATAAAGCGGGCAAAAGTCCGTCAAACTTCCTGGTGCAATCAACACACCCCCAGCGTGCATCCCTAGGTTACGCGTCAAGCCTTCCAAGGGACGTGCCAGTTTCATGAGTTCTTTATATTCGTCGTCCTTTTCGACCGCCTCACGAAATTCCGGTATATCCGTCATCGCGTCATTGAGGGAAATATTTTTCCCTGGCTGCACCGGAATGAGCTTAGCCAAACGGTCTGCCTTCATAAAAGGCATATCCATCACGCGCGCCACGTCACGAACCACCGCTTTAGCACCCAACGTACCAAAGGTTGCAATCTGACTCACGGCACTTGCGCCATACGTCTTCTTTACATATTCGATCGTACGGTCGCGGTTGTACTGACAGAAGTCCACGTCAAAGTCAGGCATGGACACACGCTCAGGATTCAAGAAACGTTCAAAAAGGAGGTCAAACTTGAGTGGATCAAGGTCAGTAATCCCTAACGAATAAGCGACCAAAGAACCAGCGCCTGAACCACGCCCCGGCCCCACAGGTACACCATGCGTCTTTGACCAGTTAATAAAGTCTTGCACGATCAAGAAGTAGCCAGGGAACTGCATCTTCTTGATGATCCCTAGTTCATATTCCAAACGTTCCACATACGCTGGACGTCGTGCTTCACGTTCCTTTTCATCGTCATACAGGAACGTCAATCGCTTTTCGAGACCTTCATGAGAAAGATGATCCATATAATCATCCAAACTCATGCCATCGGGCGTCGGAAATAACGGCAGTTGAGGTTTTGACAAAACCCCGTCCAAACTACAACGCTTGGCAATTTCGACAGAATTCGTGAGCGCGGACGGAATATCACTAAAGAGTGCGCACATCTCGTCTTCAGTCTTCATGTACTGCTCACGCGTCACGCTCTTATCTCGGCGCGGATCGTTCAGGGTATAACCTTGTGCAATACAACAACGCACTTCATGAGCTTCAAAGTCTTCCTGATCCAAAAACTGAATAGGATGCGTAGCCACCACAGGTAGACCGTGTTCAGCAGCGAGATTCGTCAAAAAATTCACGCGCATTTCGTCTCTAGGACGACCAGCACGTTGCAATTCGATATATAAACGTTGCGGAAAACGAGCCTTCAAACGACTGATAATCGAACCTGCCTGGCGTTCACTCCCGGTATCCAAAAGTTGTGACAGACGCCCTTTCGCGCCACCAGTCAAAGCAATCAGACCGTCCGTTGCGCCAGGCTCGTCTAACCATTCATCACGAATTTGACCTCGATACGGATCCTCAGACTCCAAAAACGCTTTGGTTAGCAATACGCAGAGCGAATGGTAACCCGTGTGGTTCATACAATAGAAAGCCATTCGGAACGGGTTATCTGGGAATTTATTGTTTCGTATCTTGATGTCACACCCCAAAATCGGCTTGATACCAGCCGACAAAGCATGGGTGTAAAAACGCAAGCCCCCAAACACATTCATCAAGTCGGTAATACCTAAAGCAACACCACCATTTTCAAGCGTTCGATGAATCGCAGGATCTATGCGAACAATGCCGTCCGTCACAGAGTATTCAGAGTGAAGTCGAAGATGAATGAATCGAGGATCGGTCATGATCTGAATGAAATAAGAATATTGACTTTAAAGTTGTCAGTTTAACGGACTCATTTGTACTCGTCACGGTTGGGCGCATCACCCAAGCAAGTCCGTTGAATTGACATCTCTGTCGATGTTTATTGACTACCAAGCCTATCAAGAAAAGCTTCGTAGCTTCATTAGAACCCAAAAAATTGGGGATGACGCAATAGGCCATCCCCAATGCAGATTCGTCAGGCAGTCAGTGCTTTACTTACCCCAGGAATCCTTCAAGCCAACAGCCAGATTGAAGACAGGCTTTTCGGACGTATGATCTTCACGATCAGCGACAAAATAGCCATTTCGTTCAAACTGGAACTTGTCGTCTCGTGTAGCCTGAGCAGCGGCAGGTTCAACATAGGATGCCAACACCGTCTTCGAATTCGGCGTCAAACGATCCAAGAAGTTACCTTCACCTTCGTCAGGATGCGGCACATTGAAGAGACGGTCGTACACACGTACCTCAGCCGGCACTGCCGTCTTGGCATCCAACCAATGGATCGTAGCCTTTGTCTTCACAGACATCGAGCCTTCCGTACCAGAGCGCGTTTCAGGCAAATAGTTCGCATGAACAGCAACAACCTTGCCCGTTTCGTCCTTATCGAAAGACGTCGGCACAATCACAAAGCCATAGCGCAAACGCACAGGCTTAGCCGGTGTACCATCTGCCGGGATCGTTAAGCGACGGAAGCCCTTAGGTGGCACTTCAGCAAAGTCACTTTCTTCAATCCAAAGCTCGCGAGAGAACGTAATATCACGAACGCCCATTTCAGGATGCTGAGGATGGTTGTTCGCTTCTAACGTTTCGCTTTGGCCTTCCGGATAGTTATCAATGATCAACTTCAACGGACGGAGCACTGCAACTCGACGAGCGGCACGCTCTTCTAAGTCTTCACGCAAGCACTGTTCCAAAACCGAATAGTCAATCCAACCACCAGACACCTTAGAAACGCCGCAACGTTCGGCAAAATTCTGAAGGCTCTTCGGCGTAAAGCCACGACGACGCAAACCAACGATCGTTGGCATACGTGGGTCATCCCAACCATCGACATGCTTTTCCTGAACCAACTGAATCAACTTACGCTTACTCACCACCACATAAGTCAAGTTCAAGCGGTTGAACTCATACTGATGCGAGAGCAAGAAGAAGTTCGGACGCACGACATCTAACGCAGCTTGCATGAGCGGCGTAAAGTGTTCTGGGAAACGCAGTAACTCAGCAAAGAACTGAGTGACTGTCGCATCATTGACATCCGTCGGAATACCGTCAGCCCAACCTTCCATTAAACGCGACATGCTGAGTTCAGGCAAGCTCGTTCCGAGCTTGCTACGATGCTCATAAGCCAACTTCACAAACGCCATGGCACGATCGTCGTCACCTGCAGCCATGCGATGAAGGATGCCGAGCGCTTCTTCATACTGTGGACGACGAAGCAACGGAATAATACGTTCAAGCGCCCAGTTGTAGAAAGCGCGCTGATCTTCGAATTCCAGCGTACAGATGGAATGCGTGATATTTTCCAACGAGTCTTCGATCGGATGCGCAAACGTATACATCGGATAGACACACCACTTGTCACCCGTCGCATGATGTTCAGCAAAACGAATACGGTAGATCGCTGGATCTCGAAGATTCATATTGGGGCTTGCCATATCAATCTTGGCACGAAGCACCATAGAACCTTCAGGATGCTTACCGTCACGCATTTCATGGAAACGCGTCATATTTTCTTCAGGAGAACGATCGCGATACGGCGAATTCTTACCAGGCTCCTTCAACGTGCCACGGTTTTCGCGCATTTCGTCAGCGGTTTGTTCATCCACGTAAGCGTAGCCCGTACGAATCAAATGTTCTGCAAAAGCGAACATGTGTTCAAAGTAGGAGCTTGCGAAATACAAGTTCGTTTCGTTACCAAACTTCCAGTCAAAACCAAGCCAACGGACACTATCCTTAATGCCGTCAACATATTCCTGATCTTCCTTGACTGGGTTCGTATCGTCAAAACGCATATGACAAGCGCCCTGATAGTCACGAGCCAAACCAAAATTCAAACAAATACTCTTGGCGTGACCAATATGAAGGTATCCATTGGGTTCCGGCGGGAAGCGCGTACGAATACGAGCAATATCAGGTTCGCCCTTTTCTAATTGTTCACTATACGGGGCAGGATGACCGCACCAATAACGAGGCAAGTTAGCCCCACGTGCAAGATCGTCATCAATAATGTTGCGAATAAAGTTGGTAACCTGCGCACCAGTGGCAGGCACTTCGTTTTCAGAAGTCATCGATCTCATCCGAATTCAATGAAAGTAATTGGGATATTGTAGCCTTAACTCAAGGAAAGCTCTAATTTTCATCGCTCTGAAATATAAGGCGGCGCACCGAATGCACTATCGAGGCAATCGAATAATCAAACTTGACGTATCCAAACGCCCACCGCCAGCACGCTGAATTTCTTCGTAGTATTTGTCGACTAAGGTTGTCACAGGGATTTCAGAACCATTGCGTTTGGCCTCATCTTTCACGATCCCCAAATCCTTACGCATCCAATCCACCGCAAAACCAAAATCAAATTTGCCTTGATCCATTGTTTTGCCACGATTGATCATTTGCCAGGATGATGCAGCACCTGAACTTAAGGCATCAATGACTTTCGGCATATCTAAGCCCGCATTTTTACCAAAAGCCACGGCCTCAGCCAAACCTTGCACACAACCCGCAATACAAATCTGATTGACCATCTTTGCGAGTTGCCCTGCCCCCGAAGCACCAAAATAAGTCGTCGCATCAGCGTAGGCAGTCATCACTGGTTTGACACATTCAAAAGCTGTTTCGTCTCCTCCGCACATGACAGTCAAACAACCGTTCTCAGCGCCTGACTGACCACCCGACACAGGCGCATCAACAAACTGAATACCTAGTTCAAGCGCTTTAGCCGACAACTCTCGGGCGACAGAAGCACTCGCCGTTGTATGGTCAACGAAGAACGTTCCAGCGCTCATCCCACGAAAAGCACCATGAGCCCCTAAGACCACACTTCGAAGGTCGTCATCATTCCCGACACAAGCAAAAACGACCGAAGCACCTTGAGCAGCTTCTGCTGGCGTCAACGCCATACGTCCACCAAAAGTGTCGACCCAACGTTGCGCTTTTTCAGTTGTACGGTTATAGACACAAACATCATGACCAGCCAGGGCTAAATGACCTGCCATCGGATAGCCCATGGTACCCAGACCAATAAAAGCCACTTTCTGTGAAGCAACAGGGGTATAAACCTTATCCATCTTCATCGCTTTCTCCTTATTTGGCTAACTCGCACAATATTCACCTAATTGCTCCCCCCACTCGTAGAGTGCTTCAAGAACGGCCTGATGCGCCTCGTTATCCCAGCTATTCTCTTGCAGACGATCAATTTCATCAAAATAATCTGTGATCGTCAGCGCATCATCTTGACCATCCATCAAACGCGCCTGGCAGAAAGCTCGCCATGCTTGAGCTTCTTTCGCCGTTAAGGTATCAGGCCAATTACGTGCTCTAAATCGGAATAGCAAGGTATTCAGTCGTTCATCTTCAAAGTGTATCGAACGAGTGGCTGTCAAATCGGCCAAACGTTCGGGCGACGAACGTCGCACAACATCCATGCTGCGCGCATCTTCTCGGCTCGCAAATCCTCCGTCATAAAGACCATAGTCCACATCTGACGGCATGGGTTTTTCTTGGTTTTCAGAAAACTCTAGCAACGCACCTTGAAGCATCGGCAAAATGGCTTGCAACTTCGCATGATTTTGACGCGCGACATCCAAGTCAAGACCAAACTTTTCTGCTCGTTCAGGCGTAACCACTTTTAAGGCAGAACACACAAAAGGCGAGCTGTTCACTAAGAGTCGATAGACTGGTAGTGGCTCCGTCCCTTCAGGTAAAGAATCTCTTCGCACCAATAATCGCGACTTTAATTCAGCCGCACTCATGCGCGCCAACTCTTCTGGATCGTGCATCAGATCCCACATAAAAACCTCATTCGGTTTTTGTGCATTGACGCTAATCATGGACGCAAGTCGAATAAAGCCATGCTTTTGGCCAAATTTAGGCGACACCCAAACAACAGGACCTTTTTCTACTGCGGCCGTCACAGCAGCCTTTGTGCGATTATCTAATGCCCATTGCCAAAGCCGAGGCTCGGTTTGTTGAATCAACTTTGCAAGCCCCAAGGTCGCTTCAACGTCACTAAGTGCATCATGGGCATGTGTGTGCGTAATACCATTTGCTTGACTCAAATGTTCAAGCTTAAAGCACACGCCATCACGATCTTCGTTATTTGGATCAACATCCTTCCAAAGCGGCCACTGAATACCATTGCCTCGCAATGCCCAAACAGCACAAATTAACGGAAAGATATCCCAACGCGAACAACCATTTTTCCACTGATGAGAATACGGATCTAAAAAATTTCGCCAAAATAAAAATCTCGATACCTCATCGTCAAAACCTAAGGTGTTGTAGCCAATCGAGATTGTTTCGGGTTGATTGAATTTTGACCAAATTTCCCCGGCAAACTCACTTTCAGCCATCCCTTTGGCTTGACATTCCTGAGGGGTGATTCCCGTGACCAAGCAACTTTCAGGCTTGGGCAAATAATCGGTTGACGGTTTGGCATATAGCACTTCACCCTGAGAAACGGGGTTAAAAGCCATATCCGTACGCATCCCCGCAAACTGTGCAGGACGATCCTTACGGCGATGAAGGCCAAACGTTTCAAAGTCGTACCAATAAAAGCTTGGGCCACGATAAGTGTTACTCATGCATTCATTCCTTAAGCCAGAATCACATCAAATTGCTCTTGGGTATAGCTTGGCTCCACTTCAAGCAACACAGGTTTTTCGACGAATGCCTGTAACAACTCCAATGCCTCAGACTCTTCTTCTAAAAGCATTTCAATTACGGGCTGGCTTGCCTGAATGTGAAATTCCTTGGTTTCTTGATACTGCTTACAAAGACGAACAATCTCACGCATGATCGCATAACAAACTGTTCGAGCCGTACGCACTTCACCACGACCGCCACACATTGGACACGGCTCACACAGCACGTGTGCCAACGATTCACGCGTACGTTTACGCGTCATTTCGACCAAACCTAATTCGGTGAAGTTACTCACCGTCATACGCGTACGATCTGTTGAAACAGAACGACGCAATTCTGCGAGCACCGCATCACGATGTTCATCGCAACTCATATCGATAAAGTCAACGATGATGATGCCACCCAAGTTACGCAAACGTAACTGACGAGCAATCGTTTGAGCGGCCTCTAAGTTTGTTTTAAAAACCGTGTCGCTAAAATCTCGCTTACCCACATAGCCGCCAGTATTGACGTCAATCGTGGTCATCGCCTCGGTTTGGTCAAAAACCAAATACCCACCGCTTTTTAAGTCGACCCGGCGCTCAAGGGCATGCTCAATTTCAGTTTCGATACCATGCAACTCAAAGAGAGGCCGTTCACCACGATAAAGCGTCAAACGATCTTTTGCTGCTGGAACAAAACGATCCGCAAAGCTTTGTAGAGCTTCAAAATTGGTACGACTATCAACTTCGACCGTTTTTGTTTCTTGATGCACCATATCGCGCAACACGCGTTGAGCCAAAGAGAGGTCTTGATAGAGCAACTTGGGGCCTGTACTCTTACTCGCGAGCTGATGGATTTCGCTCCAAAGACGACCTAAATACACCATGTCGTCTTGGAACTCTTGCGCTGTTGCCCCTTCTTCAGCGCTGGTGCGAATAATGTAGCCCCCTTTCTCAGACTCAGGGCGTAGTTCTGTCAGAAGCTGTCGAAGCGACTCTCTTAAGGATGCGTCTTCAATACGCTGAGACACGCCAATGTGATGATCTTTGGGCAAATAAACCAACTTACGGCCAGCCAAAGAAATCGTGGTCGTCAAACGAGCACCTTTGGTACCAATCGGATCCTTAGCCACCTGAACCATCAAGGATTGCCCTTCATGGAGTATCGTTTCAATAGGCGCAGGCTTTTCACCCTCTCGATGCGCTTCAGCAATATCAGCGACATGCAAAAAAGCTGTTCGCTCTAAGCCAACATCCACGAAAGCACTTTGCATTCCAGGTAAGACACGAACGACCTTACCTAGATAAACATTACCCACCAAACCACGGGCACTGCTTCGTTCGATAAAAAGATCTTGAAGAACGCCATCCACTACAATGGCGACACGCACTTCACGGGGCGTACAGTTAATCAGTATATGTTCCACGATGGCGGCTCCTTGCCTGCCTGCGACTTTGCGCTCAAAATAAACTGCTACACATTGTAGTGGGTTCGCCCCTCCCTTTTGAAGTTCTTCCCCTTTCTTCTGCAGGATTTACACGCATGTTGCTTATTACGGGCGGTGCTGGTTTTATTGGCTCCAACTTCATCACCGAATGGTTTAAAGAGCATGATGAAGGCATTGTCACTCTCGATGCTTTGACTTATGCAGGACAACTCAGCAATTTAAAAGACGTTGAGCATCACCCTAAACATCACTTTGTCCATGGCAACATCCTTGACGATGCGTTGGTGACTCACCTTTTGACAACACATCGTCCACGCGCCATCATCCACTTTGCCGCTGAGAGCCACGTCGACCGTTCGATTACGGGTCCGCAAGTCTTCGTTGAAACCAACGTCAACGGCACGACCACACTGCTTGGGGCCGCTTACCACTACTGGTGCTCGTTAGATGAATCAGCGAAAGCCGATTTTCGCTTTATTAACATTTCAACGGATGAGGTCTACGGTTCCATTGACTTAGATAGTCCACCTAATGTTGAAACAACGCCTTTTGACCCGAGTAGTCCCTACTCTGCGAGTAAAGCTGCAGCCGATCAATTTGGTCGAGCCTATCATCGCACCTACGGTTTACCTGTTGTGACGATCCGTTGTACCAATAACTATGGACCACGCCAATATCCAGAAAAACTTTTACCCTTCATGCTCATGAGAGCACGATCAGGGCAGACACTCCCTGTCTATGGCGATGGTCAACAAATCCGTGACTGGATTCACGTCCATGATTTCTGTCGCGCTATTCGCTTAATCTTGGCAAAAGCCAAGCCAGGCGACATCTTCAACGTTGGCACCAATCACGAATTAACGAACTTACATTTTTTAGAAACTTTGATGGGCGCCCTCGACAAAGTAGAACCTCGTGTAGATGGTCAACCGCACGCCTCCGCCATCACCTACGTTCAAGATCGTCCCGGGCACGACCGACGCTATGCCCTAAATTGCAGCAAATTACGTCACACCCTCGGTTGGGCACCCTTAATCACCTTTGAAGATGGCGTTCGTTCTACGGTCGATTGGTATCTCACCCATTAACGTGACGAACTAAAAACGCGTAAAGAACCTAGCACGCCAAGCAACAACAAGCTCATCCCCACCACTAAGAGTGGGGTGGGCCATTCTTCACGCCATAGATGCGCATAAACCACCGCAAAGAGCGTTTCAAAAATAATCATCTGTCCACCTAACGCGGGTGGCAGGCGTTGGCTCATCAAACTCCAAAGCACAATACCGATCCAGGAGGCAAAGATACCTAAAAAGATCGCCACGCCTAAAAAGAGCCAGGGCGTTGGGCCCATAATCGTCTCTGGGGACTCATTAGCCAATAACACAATCATGCCAATAAAGGCACAAGGTAAAAGCGTTAAACCTTGTGCGGTCGACCAAGTTTTTGGCGAATGCTCTGGATGTGCCAACAGCCACTCTGCATTACTCAACGGATACCAGGTCCACACAAAGAGCGACAAAAAGGCAAAAAGCACTCCAAGCCAAAAGTCACCTGACGTAACGCTGCCTGATCCAACCAAAACCACGAACTCAGTCCAGTTGAGGCATATCATGCCTAACAGTACCAACATGAGTGGCGGCAACAATCGTCGCCATGGCTTGGCTTTTTCTTTGGCTCTCAGGTTGCCAATCACAGCCACCAAAATCGGAATCATGGCCGTAAAAGCCCCGGCAATCGAAGCCCCTGCCTTTTGGCACGCTTCAGCGAGCAACCAATAATAAAAAATATTGCCCACAATCCCTAACGCCGTCGCACGTCGCCAATCAGCCCACTGATAGGTTCTGAGTTCTTTCCATTGAGAAATCGCAAAACCTACCGACAGTAGACCAAAAACAAAATAGCGAACCATCGCAATCACGGCAGGCGAATAGTCCGGCAACATTAATGGGGCAACGTAAACGCTGCCCCAAATCATGCACGCCGCAATGCCAAAAAGCACCCCGATCAGCATAGCTGTTTCTGGCTTAGCACTCCACAATGCAAACCGCTAAACCACCTCGGCTTGTTTCTTTATATTTACTTTGCATGTCTCGCCCAGTTTCCATCATGGTCTTAATCACCTGATCGAGACTAATGTAATGTGCACCATTACCACGCAAAGCCATTCTTGCCGCATTGATCGCCTTGACCGCTGCAATCGCATTACGTTCAATACAAGGGATCTGCACCTGACCGGCCACTGGATCACACGTCAAACCAAGATTGTGCTCCATACCAATTTCAGCAGCGTTTTCGATTTGTTCAATCGTACCACCACGCACAGCGGCTAAACCAGCTGCTGCCATTGAGCACGCAACACCGACCTCCCCTTGGCAACCAACCTCGGCACCAGAAATAGAGGCATTTTCTTTATAGAGCATGCCAATAGCTCCAGCCGTTAACAAAAAGGTTCTCACACCTTCAGGCGTACTGCTCGGAACATGACGTAAATAGTATTCAATCACCGCAGGAATCACGCCTGCCGCTCCGTTCGTCGGGGCAGTCACCACACGACCACCAGAAGCATTTTCTTCAGCTACCGCCATGGCATAGACATTGACCCAATCCATCACAACCAACGGATCATCAGTGCGTTGCATCACATCATGCATCAAAGCATTGGCACGACGTGCAATACGAAATGGACCAGGCAACACTTCTGTTTGTTTCATCCCACGCTCAACAGCAGCATGCATCACCTGCCAAACCTCATCCAACTTTCGGTTCACTTCTTCAGGGGAACGCGTTGCACACTCGTTTCGAAAGACTAGCTCAGCAATCGTCAAGTTATTTTCTCTTGCCTGCTGCAGTAGTTCAGCGCCCGTACGGTAGGGATAAGGGCGCTCAACTTTGCCCTTAAACACTTGCGGGGTTACCGGTTCTTCTGGGTTATCTTCTTGCGCGACCACAATAAACCCACCACCCACAGAATAATAGCGACGGCTATAGAGCAAAGCATCGTCTCTATAAACAGAGAGCGTCATGGCGTTTGTATGGAAGGCAGGCACCTTATCCGCATGAAATGCAATATCACGTTCCGGGTCAAATGCAACGCACACTTCGTTATCGAGCATCAACTTATGCGTCGATTTAACTTCGGCAATCAATATCCCAACTTCATCAGGATCCATGGTTTCTGGGCTACGTCCCATCAACCCCAATTGAGTTGCCGTATCTGTGCCATGTCCTTTACCCGTAGCCGCTAAACTCCCCATGAGCTCCACTTTTAAGCCGTTCACCTGTTTTAAAAGCCCGCGATCACGGAGAAGTTTGACGAAAGAGTAACCCGCACGCATCGGTCCAACTGTATGAGAAGAGGATGGGCCAATACCTACTTTGAACATATCAAAAACACTGACTGCCATTTTTTTATTCCAACGATTTTAATTCTCAAAGGGATCCTACTCAAACGCGTGGATCCCTTTGATTTTTCAATGAGGTTTGATGTTCGAACAGTTTATTTAAACGTTCGCATGATTTTTGAATTGAATTGTATAGAGATGTTCATACACCCCTTTGAGGGCCATCAATTCTTCATGAGACCCAATTTCAACTATTTGCCCTTCGCGCATCACAACAATACGATCCGCCCCTTCGATGGTCGACAAACGATGTGCCACCACAAATGTCGTGCGTCCCTTCATTAAGGTATCTAACGAAGTTTGGATATGACGTTCGCTTTCGGTATCTAATGCACTCGTTGCCTCGTCCAACAACAAAATAGGCGCGTTCTTCAAAAAGGCTCGAGCAATCGAAATACGCTGTCGTTGCCCTCCTGAAAGCTGACTGCCACTAGCTCCCACAGGCGTATCCAAACCTTCTGGCAAACTACGAATTAGATCAGCCAACGCTGCAGCTTCAGCGGCTTTCCAAATCTCTTCATCGCTAACACGATCACGGCATCCATATGCGATATTTTCAGCGATCGTCCCGTCGAAGATCACAACTTCTTGACTGACCAAGGCAATCTGCTGACGCAAACTCTTGAGCGTCACCGAGCTCTGAGGTATATCGTCCAAATAGATTTCTCCCTTCGTCGGCGCCCAGAAACGCGGAATCATATTGATTAACGTCGACTTACCCGATCCTGAGCTACCGACTAATGCAATCACCTCTCCAGGTTTTACATTCAAACTGAATGATCGAATAGCAGTCTTTTCACTTTGAGGGTAGGCAAACTCAACATTTTCGAAACGCACTGCACCAGTAATACGTTGCAGCTCGGTCTGACCAGGATCCTTTTCAGGCTCTTCATCAATAAATTTAAACAGACTTTCAGCGGCAGCCGTCATGGCTGCTGTAGCCCCATTCAAACTCGACAAATGACGAATCGGCGGCATTAAGAGCAACATCGCAGACAAGAAGGTTGTAAATTCACCGATCGTTAAACTCCCAGTCTGTGCTTGCGCTAAAGCCACAACAACCACAATCGAGACACCTGACATTGCCACCAATTGCGTGAGCGGCGTCCCCGCAGCATTGACGCGTTGAGACTTCAAGACCAATGATTTTAATCGTTGATTGACCTGCTTAAAACGTTCACGCTCATAAGCCATACCATCATAAATTTTCACCACTCGTTCGCCGTTATAAGCTTCTGCAATCGTGCCAATCAGCTCACCGTAGGTTTTCTGCGTTTCAGAGGTCAAGCGCTTAATACGCTTATTCACCCACTTTAAAACCATGGCTAAGAGCGGTGCCACAATGAACGTGACTAACGTCAACTTCCAATTGTGATAAATCAGAACGCTAATTAAACAGATAATCTGTATAGAATCGCGAACGATGGTCGTCATCACATTCGCGGCAGTGCCCAACGCTGTAGAAGCTTCATTAATAAACTTGGACTGAACTTCACCACAACGATGAGCCATATAAGAAGGCTCGCCCCATTGCAAAACGCGCTCGAACATTGTTGTTCGAATTTCTAGCAACAGAGACTGCGAAACTCGCACCAACAAATACGAGCTTAAATATTGGGTACCGCCATGAAGAATAGAAATCCCAATCAAAGCAATTGGCGCCCATACTGCAACCATCTTGCTGTGCTCGTAAAAGCCCATATCTGTCAGCTTTCCCAACACAAGTGCAATAAGGGACGAAGCGCCACCACCGACAATCATGGCCAACATCGCTCCGATGATTAGACCTCTATACGGCGGCAGATAGCGGAACAAACGCATCAAATATTCGTTACTAAAAATCGGGAGTTTTTTATACATGGGGCAAAGTCCGTAGTTTGTCGGTGTTCATCATACAGGCTAACCATATACAATGAACTAACTATTGACTACTTTCCACTGCGAGTTGTATTAAAGATGCCAAATGTTCTGTGTCGACTTCCCAATCACGTCGGCGATTGTTGCATGACACTCCCTGCTCTGCGTTTACTTGAAGCCAGCGGCTTTACTCCGATGCTCACAGGCAAACGTTGGGCTGAAGACTTAATGTCTGGCATGAGTTGGCGATTTGACCCGATTGAAGGCCATGTGACTGAAGACCTTCAACGTATTCGCTATATCAGTAATCATTTGGGCCCCCGCCCCTTAGGCTTGCTGTTTCCGAACTCTTTTAGTTCAGCCTTACTCTTTTCGATAGGCCGTGTTCGAAACGCAGGTTTTGCTACGGACGGTCGCCGGTTGCTCTTAGAAAAAGTGGTTGAAGAACCCGGTCCCATGCATGAAGTGGAACGTTTTTTCCGTTTAGCGCACGGTGCCATTAAAGCTTGGGGCGGTACACCTGCTTGGGATGAAGTGCCTGAAGAATTAGGTATGAAGCTATTAGCTCGCCATGAAGCTGCCGCACGCAACCTGATGCTTCAATACAACATCCCAGAAAAGTTTGTTCTACTGGCACCGATCGCTCGAGGCTTACACCATGGCAAAGAAAAGCAGTGGAAGCACTTTAATGAGCTTTGCGGTCCATTACGTGAAAAAGGCTATGAGCCCATTATCTTCCCTTCTGTGAGAGAAGAGGAAGCGAATAAGAAGGCATGCCCCGATGCAACCATTCTCCCGCCAACAACACTTGGTAACTACGCTGCACTAGCTAAACGTGCACAACTTGTTATTGCTAATGACTCTGGCATTAGTCATGTTGCAGCAGCGGTTGGCGCTAACCAAATCACCCTGTTAGGCGTTACCGACCCAGCAAGAACTCGCCCTTGGAATCAGCGTGCTGTTTGTTTAGGTAACAGTGTCGAAGGGTGGGCAACATTAGAGACTGTCTTACACAGCATCGATCAGCGATTGTAAGTTCAAAAAATGTACTAGACCGTCACACAAAGACCTGTAGTGACGGTCTTTACCTAAACAAGATGCCCCTAAAGATAAGGATGACGTCGAGCTTGACAAAATAGTCGTTCATTTTCTCAAAAGCCAAACCCTCAAACGTGTATGGGTCCCCTTTTGGCAATTACGCAAGACACGCTCAAGGAATAAAAAATGCAAGTTTATCTTGTGAATATGGATCGATCCAAAGAACGCTTGGAAATCATGTCTCAGCGCTTAGCCGCTTTGGGAATTAACTTTGAAAGAGTTCCTGCAGTCGATGGTTCAAAACTCGCAGATACCGAAAAAAAACAGATTACTGCACCTAACTGGCGTTACCCCTATGTTCTGACTCCTGGTGAAGTGGGTTGCTTTTTAAGTCATAAAAAATGTTGGCAGAAACTCATAGATTCGAACGATGACTGGGCATTAGTTTTGGAAGACGACTCTTTTTTCCATCAAAAAGCCAAGGAGTATTTCGAGTCCACTCACTGGATTCCCAGTGAAGTCCAGCTTATTCAATTTAGCTACGCTATTGACACGACTTATTCAGACAAAACCATCACGCTACCTAATGGCTGTCATTTAGTTCGCGTCAAATATTCCTCTCCTTGCGGAACATACGCGTACATGATCTCTCGAGAAGCTGCTTTAAAAGCACTATCGATGTCAAATAAAATTGAAGGTCCAATCGATAACTTCATGTTCGGACTGTTTTTCGAGTTTCCGAAAGTTATTTCAAACTGGCGATTGCAAGAATGTGTCGTTAAAGTAATCGATGATGTTGAACCTACGATTACAGGCAGGGGTCGAACCAACAAAACGAACAGCTTCAACAAAATCAATCCATTACGACTGATGGAGAAAGCAAAAATACAGATAGGTCGTCTTAAAACAAAAAAAATTGAACAATACTGGCGTAAAAATGAATAGAGTGTTCACCTCTCTACTTACACTAAAATGTAAGCGCTTCGCGTAGCCTTCAAAAATCACTCAATCGAAAAAGCAATTAAGGCGCCATACCTTAATTGCTTTTTTATTGATCAAAAATCACCCTTACGATGACTGTCCAACAGCAAACACTTTAACTTTACGTATTTTAAAAATACAGTAAAGCAACCTATGGATATATGAACAAAGCCTGACATCCCATCTAAAAAACCAAATTTTAGAAAATAGTATTTCAAAAACCTTACAAATGGACTCAGAATAATCTTTAACGAGGTTACTCTAACACCTTGAGAAAACATTCTATTTGCTTGAAGCGATGTATAAGTATTTTGCTTCTCAATGTACTTATACAAACTTTCCCCTGATTCATGCATCAAATCCCCACGCAATACCCCCACCTTAAAGTCATCTGTGTTTGGGATGATTTTTTCGTGAACCAAATCATCACTCCATTGCGCATGCTGGCGATTAAATAGCCTCAAACAGCAATCTGGGTAGCCCTCTCCATGTCGTAAAAAACGACCTAAAAACTTATTGCATCGCGGAAACTGGTATGCGCAATCAGTTGGTTCACCTTTAAAAAGATCTTGAAGAGAGGCTTTCAATTTCGGCGATAGATATTCGTCCGCATCAAGACACAATACCCAGTCATAACTCGCACAATTAACAGCAAATTGCTTTTGAGGACCAAATCCTAGCCAGTCCTGATGAAATACTTTTGCCCCAAAACGTTCTGCAATTTTCACAGTTTCGTCAGTACTACCAGAATCAACAACGACGATTTCAGAAACAAAATTAGCACTCTCTAAGCACTTAGCCAGACAAGACGCTTCGTTCTTCGTAATCACAACCAACGAAATGGGTAGTTTCCGCTCAGTTAACGTCATTGTGTTCCTCATTCCTTAGTCATTTCTTGATGGCCTATCATTAACATTTCTTGAGCCACCGCACGCGTATTATCAGAAATCGACACACCAGCTAACATACGTGCAACTTCTTCGATTCGCTCAACGTCATTCAGTACTCTAAGCTGACTCTGCGTTGTCTCACCTGTAAAGTGCTTTTCGACTCTCCAATGATTGTCGCCGCAAGCAGCCACTTGTGGCAAGTGGGTCACACAAAGAACCTGCCTACTTGTCCCTAAGCGATGTAGCAACTGACCTACAACTTCCGCCGTTGCGCCACCAATACCACTATCCACTTCGTCAAAAATCAGCGTCGGCACTGGCATTGCGGCGGCCGTAATCACAGCAATAGCCAAACTGATACGAGCCAATTCCCCACCCGATGCGACTTTGATCAATGGACGCGTTTGTACACCAGCATGACCAGCAATCAGAAACTCACAATGCTCAGAACCATTCGCAGAAGGTGCTTGTGCCACCAACGCAATTTCTAAACGCGCACCCTTCATAGAAAGACGTTGCATTTGTTCAGTCACTGCATCAGCCAGCGCTAGAGCACCTTTGTTACGCACAGCGGTCAACTGCGATGCCACTAAATCGTATTGACGACGAGCCTCGACTTCAGCCTTTTTGAGACCCTCAACGTCTTTAGCCCCCGTCAAAGTCTTGAGTTGTCGACGACTATCTTCTAGTAGAGCGTGCAATGACTCGGGTTCTGTTCTGAATTTTCGCGCCAATTCATAATAATGCGACACACGTCGATCAACTTCGGCAAAACGTTCGCCATCTAAATCCGCTCGATCTAAATAGCGCGACGCATCTCGAGCTACTTCTTCAACGAGATCCATCCCACTCGAAAGTGTTTCCACCATCTGTGAAAGTTTGTCGTCATATCGACTTAAACTCGTCAACTTCGCATGCACAGATGAAAGCATTGAAGACACAGACTCAGGATCATCCGTCAACTGATTGACGATCTGATTTAAGCCGTCAGCAATAGCAACACCGTGAGACAAACGACGATGATCTGCGTTTAATTCATCCCATTCACCCGCTTTTGGCGAAAGCGTTTCGAGATCCTCAATCATCCAAGAAAGTCGCTCAGCCTTTTCGGCAATGGCATCTGCGTTAGCAGTCGCATCGTCCAACGCTTTGCGAGCCTTTTGCCAAGCAAAATATGCTTCACGAACCGCGGCACGTTCCGACGATGTACCAGCATGATCATCAAGCAACTGAAGTTGATACGTCGGCTTAAGGAGCGACTGATGCGCATGCTGCCCATGTACATCAATTAACGTTTCACCCAACTCACGTAACTGAGTAGCCGTCACAACAACCCCATTCACCCAGGCACGTGAACGGCCTTTGGTATCAACAGTACGTCGAATGAGGAGCGACTCTTCTCCGGTTTGGAGTTCATTCGCGACTAACCACGCCTTTGCTTCAGAGGACGGTTGAAATTCAGCCACGATATGCGTACGCTCTGCGCCTTCACGCACGACGCTCGCATCTGCACGTCCACCTAAAATCAATTGAAGGGCATCAATTAATATCGACTTACCTGCCCCGGTTTCCCCAGTTAAAACAGTAAAGCCACGGCGAACATCTAAATTTAGAGACTCAACGATAACAAAGTCACGCAGACTGAGCGTGGTCAGCATATAAACTCCACTCGAAGTTTGACTTAAAAAAAGATACTGTATCAGTTCGACGAGCGGTTCGTCTGTCTCTTCACACTTGTCGGCATAAAGTTCCACTTCAACTTGCGACGCAACAAGTCAAAATAGTCGTACCCTGCCGGGTGAAGCATTGTCATGGTTTGGTCTGTAGAACGAATGCGTAACACATCACCAGGCTGAATATCGCAGAAATCCTGCATATCAAAGTAAGCAACGGCATCGCGCGCATTGGTTAATTCAATATCAATGGCGACATTCGCTGGCAAAACAATCGGGCGATTCGAAAGCGTATGAGGTGCCACCGGCACTAAACAAACCCCTTGCAACGAGGGATGCAAAATAGGACCACCTGCAGCGAGCGCATAGGCAGTAGACCCTGTTGCGGTCGAGCAAATAATGCCATCAGCCGATTGACTCGACATCTGTTGGCCGTTGACGTAAATCACAAACTCAACCATCCCGCCTGCACGGCCGTGGCTGATACCAATGTCATTGACAGCAATACCCGAAAAAAGCGTTTTCCCTTGACGAACGACTTCGCCCCCGAGCAAGCGGCGTACATCTCGCATATAGCGTCCCTGAAGCACTTTCGGTAAAACGCGCTCCATGTCTTCAAGAACAATATCGGTAATAAAGCCGAGTCGCCCAGCATTTACCCCGATGATCGGAATTTGAACGTTCGACAAATCTCGAGCCACGCCGAGCATCGTCCCGTCACCACCTAACACGACAGCCAAATCGCACATCGCACCAAGCTCAGCCCGTGTATATCCTGGACGTTGACTACGGCCTTTGAGTGAGGCGGCGCTACGCTCACAAAGGAAAACTTCTGCGCCACACTTCTCAATCACGCGAATCAAGGCCTGTAATGGTACGACCATGATTTCGGTTGGTTTTACAAAAACCGCAACTTTTTTAAATGCTAAAGTCATATGAATTCGTCGTCATTCTGAGCTTAGGGATAGACTCAAAACACTATAACGAAGGCTAGCCAAAAAATAAATGCGGGAATCGACAAAGTTCGACCCCCGCACCCATAAATGATTTTTTTTAGACGAAAATTACTTTTCGACTTCAATCGTCGCAGCACCAACGGCATGGAAACCAGCGTCCACATAAACCACGTCGCCCGTAAGGCCGCTAGCCAAATCAGACAACAAGAAAGCCGCCGTGTTACCTACTTCGTCCGTCGTCACCGTACGACCGAGCGGCGCAGCACCTTCCATCGTGCGAAGCAACTTGCCAAAATCCTGAATACCAGAGGCCGCCAAGGTCTTGATCGGACCAGCAGAAATGGCATTGGCACGAATACCTTCCTTACCCAAGCTCACAGCGAGATAACGGGTACTTGCTTCAAGCGCAGCCTTCGCCAAGCCCATCGTGTTGTAGTTAGGCACCACGCGTTCGCTACCCAAGTAGGTCAACGTCAAGACAGAAGCCTGACGCCCCTTCATCAACGGCAAGAAAGCCTTAGCCATGGCCGGGAACGAATAGGCCGAGATATCCATCGCGATCTGGAAGGCTTCACGAGAAATGCCTTCGATAAAGTCACCCGCAATGGCTTCACGCGGTGCAAAACCAATGGAGTGCACAAAACCATCAAGACCACCCCAGGCCTTACCAAGTTCGTCGACCACGCTCGCGATCTGTTCGTCACTACTCACATCCATACGGAAGACAAGGTCGCTACCAAATTCAGCAGCGAGACCCTTGATACGATCGGCGTAACGTTCGTTCGCATAGGTAAACGCCAATTCTGCCCCTTCACGATGGCAAGCCTTAGCAATCCCATAAGCAATGGAACGATTGGAAATCACACCCGTAATCAGCAACTTCTTGCCGCTCAGAAAACCCATAGTTTGTCTCTCTATATGATGAAAGTCGTATTCTCTACTGAGAACACTAAGATAAAAAGAATACCCATTGCCTGAAGCAGATGGCGAGTGTCCTCATTGTATGTCCTTTCTAGAAAACTCGCCTCATCTACCCTTACCCTACGTAGGGTAAGCCGTTGTGATTTTTGCTTCAATTCTTAGGGCAACTTGATTCGTTGTCCCACTTTTAAGCGATTACTCTTCAAGCCATTGATGCGCTTCAAGGTTGAAATCGTTGTCCCGAAACGAGATGCAATACTAGATAACGTATCGCCACGTCTTACTCGATAAGTTTCACCCGACGACGCATCATCACTACTTGGCTGAACCTTTGCTGTTGCAGGGATAACTAATTTTTGCCCCACACGCAAGTTCGAACCTGATAACCCGTTGACCGATTGCAAAGCACTCACAGATACCCCAAAGCGACGTGCAACTTCGTAGAGCGAATCCCCTGAACGCACACGATAAAGTCCTGCGCTCGGTTGAGCAGTCGTTGTTGGACGTGCTTCACGCGGTTTTAGTTGAGCCTCGCCCGTTGGAATTTCTAACCTTTGGCCCACACGCAAATGGTTACTCGTCAAACGATTGGCACGCTTTAAGCGAACAATAGACACATCAAAGCGACCCGCGATTTCAGAAATCGTGTCACCAGCTCGTACCGTGTAAGTACGCACGTCTGATGCCTCGACAACCCCCGTTGCTGGAATTCGCAAACGCTGCCCCGTACGAATCGTGTTACCTTTCACGCGATTTGTTTGACGCAACGCGGTGATCGAAACACCATAGCGACGGGCAATAGACCCTAAGGTTTCGCCCTTTTGAACGGCATGAATAATGTGCTTAGTCCCACTTGTTTTTTGCGTAACACGGATCGGTGCACGCTCAACATTCGGTACGGTCAGAATGAGTCTTTGACCGATACGAAGCTGATTAGAACGAAGACGATTAGCCTTCACAATCGACTTGGTCGTGATATGCCAACGACGAGCAATGCCACTAATCGTGTCACCTCGACGTACGCGATATGTCACACGACGCCAGGTCGTCAAAGGTGAGAGGCGCAGTTTGGCATCAGCCGTTTCAGCCGCAATATCCGTTTGCTCATCAGCATTTGCACGAACCAATAGCGTGGAATGCGCCAAGACACGGCGACCCTTCGGGATGCCATTCACTTCGCGCAAATCATCTTCTGTCATCCCAGCGCGCTCAGCGACCTTCGCCAAGGTTTCGCCTTCTTGCAACTTATACGTTGTCCAACGCGACAATGGCTGACCGCTATCCATCCAACTTGCTAAGTTATCGACAAACTCATCGACCTTGTCAGCAGGCAAAAGCATCACATTGTTATGTGAAGCGACAATCACCGGTAGCTTAAAGCTCGGATTTAACTGACGGAATTCCTTCAATGGCATACCCGCCAACTCAGCCGCAGTCTCTGTATCAATGTCGCGTGGTTTGGTTACTGTCACAAAGAATGGTTCATTGCCAACGTCGGGTAACTTCACACCATATTTAGCTGGATTCGTCACAATACGTTTGATGGCTTCAAGCTTAGGGACATAATTAGCCGTTTCATTAGGCATTCGAAGATGTAGATAGTCCGTTGGCTTTTTTCTTGCCGCCTGACGACGTACGGCGCGTTGCACACTACCTTCACCCCAGTTATAGGCAGCCAATGCCAAGTGCCAATCACCGAACATCCCGTAGAGATATTCAAAATAATCTAAGGCTGCACGCGTACTTTCTAAAACGTCACGACGATCATCTCGCCAAAGATTTTGCTCGAGCGAATAATGCGTACCAGTTGCTGGCATAAACTGCCAAAGACCAGCTGCTTTAGCGCGTGACAAAGCCTCGGGCTGAAAGGCACTTTCGACAAATGGCAACAAAGCCAATTCTGTCGGCATACCTCGAGACTCCACCTCTTCAAGAATGTGGTAGAGGTAGCGTCCCGAACGTGTAAACATACGATCCAAATAAGCAGGGTTACGCTGATAATGCGCCAACCATTTATCAACGCGTGACGTTTCTAACGTAGGCATCGCATAACCACGACGAATACGATCCCAAACATCCGTAGGAGGCCCAAGTTGCTCAACCGTACTATGCATCACTAACGGTGCTTCGGCCACAGCCGCCTCGTCATCTGGTTCCGAGACTTCCGCCGACAAAGATACTTGAGGCATCCAGAGTGCAGTGTGGAGAGCAACTGAAAAGAGCCCTATACACATCAAAGAGAGTGTTTTAGGTAAAAATAATCGGCAGTTCATGGCATCAAAAAGGTGGAAGTCACGGATACGTCGTAAGACAATTTACTAATTTTATCAATCGCATTGAATTTACAATGTAACCATCCGCTTTTATGCACAATGAGATACATATTCCATCATTTTTACGTTGGGTTCTGATTGTTCATTATGAAAACGCTTTCTTTTTCCGACTTTCTACGCACAGCCCCTGGACAAACGCTTAAACAATGGGAAGCTGTTCAGTATGATGAGTTCGTGCAAGATGCCTTCGGGTGGAATGCGCTTCAAATTGGATGTCCTCAGATTGACACTTTGCGCCAAAATCGCATCAGTCAACAGTGGCTCAGTCATCACGACTACGACACGCTTGAACGCGATATTCAACGTCCAGAACTATTGACCATTCAAGCCGAGAGTGGATGGCTCCCTTTTGCGAGCGAATCCATTGACTTAGTCACGTTACCCCACACCTTAGACTATGCCGAATCCGCTCATCAAACCCTAAGAGAGGCCGCTCGTGTCCTCCTCCCAGAAGGGCGACTTATCCTCACAGTCTTTAATCCGATGAGCCTTTGGTGGCTTCGACAAAGAGGAGTTTGTATGGGGTTACAACCCTACCTCCCTAGCAAAACGTCCCCCGTACCTCTCTATCGACTTAAAGACTGGTTAGCGCTTTTAGGCTTTGAAATTGACCGCGGACGCTTTGGTATTTATTCGCCCTCGTGCACGAGCACACATGGATTCAAACGTTGGCGATGGCTTGATAAAGCTGGGGACCGTTGGGCACCTCATTGTGCTAACTTGATCGTCCTTTCTGCGATCAAACGGCTTCCTGGTACCAAACTAGTCGGGCGCTTGCCCGTCCAAAAGTCTTTAGACCTAATCACCGGGAGCCCAATAACAGTGCCAAATAGTGCAGGCAAACAGGCTAACAAACAGCAATAACGGTACACTCTCATTTTCAACCTTGATGACAAGACATGGCACAAACTGAAAAAACGCTGGAAATTTGGACAGACGGCGCATGTAAATGTAATCCTGGCATTGGTGGCTGGGGGGCTTATATGGTGTGGGGACAACATACACATGAAATGTATGGCGGAAACAAACTCACAACCAACAATCAAATGGAACTGACTGCCGTCATTTCCGCCTTGTCCGCTATTAAAAGAAAATGCCCCATCATCATTCATACCGATAGCTCGTATGTTAAAGACGGTATTACGAAGTGGATTCACGGTTGGAAGCGTAATGGATGGCGTACCGCAGACAAGAAACCAGTTAAAAACGCTGAACTCTGGCAGCAATTGGATGCGTTAGTCCAGCAATTCGATATTGAATGGCGTTGGGTTAAAGGCCATGCCGGTGACCCAGGTAACGAAAAAGCCGATGAACTTGCTAATTGGGGCTGTGAGGTCGCTCAAGGCATCCGTCCCGAGCCGACCTATTAGTTATTTACATTTAGTTACGTACTTATTTGCTTTTATCAAATTTTTCTGTATAATTTGTCTTCTCAGATCGCGCGGTTAGCTCAGTGGTAGAGCACTGCCTTCACACGGCAGGGGTCACTGGTTCGAAACCAGTATCGCGCACCAGAATTCTTAAAAAGCCTCTGAAAGGAAACTTTCAGAGGCTTTTTACTTCACACGAACGACAAGTTCCCTGTCCTCCATCTGAACTATAAGCCCACACCAACCTAGTCAATCACTTAGTCTCGCCATTTTGAAATACAAACTGCGAGGCAATACACGGATTTCGCATTCTAAGTTAGCGAAATCCGTGTACTTTCTATTCAAGATGTTAATCACAAAAAAGCGATTCTTGCATCATGAGACTATTCTTATAGGTTTGGATCTTCA
>Skinner_p2__coassemble_285_pt1 | contig 42832 bp, 34 predicted proteins | sample Skinner_p2__metabat2_low_PE_005 | metagenome-assembled genome bin Skinner_p2 | reverse complement strand
GTACTGGGAAGGCGGTCGAGCAGAAGCTAACTTGGCCGTTGAGGAGGCGTCGGGTGTGGACAACCTCACAGGGTTGGATCCGAAAAATCCAGTATAAAAAACAAAAGAGACCGCATCTTGTCGGTCTCTTTTGTTTTATCAGCAGGTTCAGTTTTAGTGAACCTCTTCGTAAACCTTGCTCAATTGACAGAAGATGGCCTTATCTTCTTCTGTAGAGGGACGGAACGGTGCTTCAGAAATAGCGATACCAGCGATATCTGCAACCGTATAGAAACGTAGTTTTTCAGTGATACCTGAGTTGCTACCACCGTCGGTTTGGAAACCGATCATCTTAATTTCGTTCGTGGGGGTCAAGCCACAAGCATAAGGAGATACCACACGGTCGAAACCGTGATAGGCAAATTCCAGGCTTTTGTTTTCTTTAATGGCCTGTGCGATGGTGTCTACTGTCGTCATTTCCGTTCTCCTTGGTCAATTGTCAAACGGTTAAAGGATCAAGCTCGTGCGAAAGCTATCTGTAACGAGCTGATATCTTGTTCCATTATCAACCTAAAACGATGTAAATGGCATGACTTGTCTCAAATATCTTTCAAAAGCTTGATTTAACTTTGTGTATTTTGACCCGTTAGCTCGAAATACTTTTGCATCACGAGTATGGCAATGAGTTCTTCTCGAGGCTTATCAAAGAATTGACGAACGAACTCATGTGCGTTTTGGAGGATGGTTTCAGCTTCATCGATATGTTGACTGTAGTACTGAATCTTTTCCTCTAAGTCTGAGAAGTCATCCTTAATTTCAATGTAATGCACACCTGCTTTAAGTCGACCTTCCATAAACCAAGTTTCATACTTGGGTTTAGGCATGATGGCGATGGAATTCGATGACATCACCCATTTCAAGTTGCTTGCGACGTCATTACCTTCCAGACAAATGATAAATTTGTAGTGGAGGTGATCGTACAGGGTAATCAGCGGTTTATTCCATTCTGCGGGCAAATTAGACTTGTGTGCTGTATTAGCACAATCTACCAATGGATGTCCGAAATACATTTTCATGAAACGTTGACGATGTGGTTGAAAGGTCGCACCACGGAAAATCGCCATATTGCGCTTCGAGGCAAAAGATCGCTTATCTTTCAAGAAAGTGAAATGGCGAACTTTGTCCAAATTGAGAACGACGTCGTTTTGATTCTTGCCAAGAATAGGTCGGCTTTTGACAATGGATGGCGTTGTACCTATTTGTGTGTTGTCGCCAAAAAGGGTGTCGATCTTTAGTGCAGGATCAAAGTATCGCGTAATTTCGAATGTGTCTCGGTTATATGTACTTCCTTCATTGGGAATATCAGCCAAAGAGTGCTTGCCTGTGATGGGAGATGTGTGAGTCAGTTTGTTGTAGTAATTGACACGGTCGAGAATGTAGTCTTTATCGGCGCGATGTTCTAGGGAATGTAATAGCGCGGTTTTATGGTGCTGTAGCCACCATTGCGGTATCCAGTTACGCAAGGCACAACGAAGGTAATAGACAAACTTCAAATTTTTGCCGCGAGGCTTCAGGATGTAGCTAGGACGGATTTTGTGCAGACTAATACGAAGAGCCATGATGGATCCCTAGAGAGTTAAAAAGGACCTTTCTCACGCATGTAAGAAAGGCCCCTTTTAGTCAAACTATGACACTGTTAAGCCTGAGGCAAACGAGCGAGCTGCTCGCGAACCTTGGTTAACAGGTCGCTAAAGTCAGCTAAACGCTTCTTCTCAGTTTCAACCACTTGGGCTGGTGCACGTGCCACAAAGCGTTCATTGCCAAGTTTAGCTTCGCACTTCTTGACTTCACCTTCGAGACGGGCAACTTCCTTAGAGAGGCGATCACGTTCGGCAGCAAGGTCAATTTCAACCTTAAGCATCAACTTGAAGTCGCTCACAATGGCCACAGGGGCGATAGCGCCTTCGTTGACGGCTTCAATGCTTTCGACGTGTTCAACGCTTTCCAAGCGAGCCAAAGCCTGTAGATAAGGTGCGGCTGCAAGGCAAGCATCCTTCGGACCAGAAATCAAGAGCGGAATGCGCTTACCTGGCTGAAGTTGCATTTCACCACGCAGATTACGAACGGCGTCGATCATGGCCTTGATATCAGACATACGAGCGTCGGCGTCTGCGTTCAAAGTGGTTTCGCTAAAGACTGGATAGTCTTGGATCATGATGGACGTATCTTCGTCAGCACGGCGAGTACCGGCGGCGAGAGACACCTTCTGCCAAAGTTCTTCCGTAATGAACGGAATGATCGGGTGTGCGAGACGCAAAACGGTTTCAAGCACCGTCACAAGGGTGTGACGGGTAGCGCGGCAAGTGGCCTCATCACCCTTCAATTGAACCTTGGTGAGCTCAAGATACCAGTCACAATATTCATTCCAAACGAACGAATAGATAGCGTTGGCTGCTACGTCAAGACGGAAGGTTGCGTATGCCTGACGAACATCACGGATGGTCTTGGCGAGCTCACTCTGAATCCAATGATCAACAAACGTAAAGTTCATTGGCGCATTAGCGGTTTCACCCGTGCCGCAGTCCTGGCCTTCAACGTTCATCAACACAAAGCGCGTGGCGTTCCAGAGCTTCGTGCAGAAATTACGATAGCCTTCAGCGCGTTTCAAGTCGAAGTTCACATTACGACCTAAGGTGGCATAGGCAGCCATCGTGAAGCGAAGGGCGTCAGCACCGTGTGCCGCAATGCCTTCCGGATAGACCTTGCGCAGCTTCTTTTCGACTTGCGGTGCCTTTTCAGGCTGACGCAAGCCTGTCGTGTTTTTCTTCACAAGGTCTTCGAGACCGATACCCTGAATAATGTCTAACGGGTCAAGCGTATTGCCTTCAGATTTAGACATCTTCTTGCCTTCTGCGTCACGCACGAGACCGTGGATGTAGACGTTATGGAAGGGGGCGCGACCCGTAAAGTGCTTGGTCATCATGACCATACGAGCCACCCAGAAGAAGATGATGTCGTAACCCGTGACCAAGACAGAACTCGGTAAGTAGAGGTCATACGCCGTGCGATCGTCACCCTGCGGTTCAGGCCAGCCAAGCGTAGAGAACGGAACAAGTGCAGAGGAGAACCACGTGTCAAGGACGTCAGCGTCACGCGTGAGTTTCACGCCTTCGCCAGCCTGCTTTTGAGCTTCGGCTTCAGAGCGGGCGACGTAGACGTTGCCCGCTTCGTCGTACCAAGCAGGAATCTGATGACCCCAAAGTAACTGACGAGAGATACACCAGTCCTGAATGTTTTCGAGCCACTGACGATAAACGCCACGCCATTCCTTCGGGAAGATATTGACTTCGCCAGACTCAACAGCTTCGAGACCCACTTCGCCAATCGACTTGCCAGGGTAACGCGTACCTTCGGGGGCAGGCTTACTCATGGCCATGTACCACTGGTCGGAGAGCATCGGTTCAACGATCTCACCTGTACGTGTGACGCGAGGCACCATGTGGCGATGATCCTTGACAGCGACCAAAAGACCAGCGGCCTCAAGGTCAGCAATTACAGCTTTACGGCATTCATAACGATCCATGCCACGATACTTTTCGGGTACGTTATCGTTCATGCGAGCGGTCTTCGTGAGCACGTTCAGCATAGCAAGGTTGTGGCGACGGCCGACTTCAAAGTCATTGAAGTCATGAGCCGGTGTGATCTTCACACAGCCAGAACCAAATTCGCGATCAACATAGCTGTCAGCAATGACCGGAATCGTGCGACCGGTTAACGGGAGAACCAAGGACTTACCGACGAGCGCGGTGTAACGTTCGTCTTCTGGATTCACGGCAACAGCCTGGTCACCAAAGAGTGTTTCAGGACGTGTTGTCGCCACGACGACGCCTTCGCTACCGTCAGCACCTGGGTAGCGGATTTCCCACATGTGGCCATTTTCTTCTGCGCTTTCGACTTCGAGGTCGGAGACAGCGGACTGAAGCTTCGGATCCCAGTTCACAAGGCGATTGCCACGATAAATCAAACCTTCTTCGTAGAGACGCACGAAGGTTTCGATCACAACCTTCGAGAGCTTGTCATCCATCGTGAAGTAGGTGCGTTCCCAGTCGACGCTGTCACCCATGCGGCGCATCTGATTAAGAATCGTACCGCCAGAGAATTTTTGCCATTCCCAGACCTTGGCAATGAATTCTTCACGAGATAAAGACTTAAAGTCGATGCCCTGGCTTTCAAGCTTACGTTCAACCACGATCTGGGTGGCGATACCGGCGTGGTCCGTACCAGGAATCCAAGCGGTATTGTAGCCAGCCATGCGATGGTAACGCGTCAGCGTATCCATGACTGTCTGATTGAAGGCGTGACCCATGTGAAGAATGCCCGTAATGTTCGGGGGCGGAAGCTGAATAGCAAAGCTCGGCTTCTTGGGGTCAAGTCCAGCCTTGAAGTAGCCACGTTCTTCCCAAACGGGGTACCAACGGGCTTCGATTTCGGCCGGGTCAAAGCTCTTGGCGAGCTCTTGAGTATTCGTATCAGTCATTTGTAGCCAGTAGTAAGACGAAAAAAGATTGACAGAAGTTAAGCATGAGGCGTAAGGATCTCCAATGCTTAGCTCTAGTCAGAAAATCTTATTATTGTCGCACGAAATAGAAAGGAAAACCCATCAACTTGTTGTTTTGATGGGTTTTGAGAAGGGATTTAGTTGGAATGAAGTTTGTTGAGGTCGATTCTGTCGAGTTCTTTGGTCACCGCTTCAGTGACTAATCCGTTAATCGAACGATCAATGTCGACTCGCACACGAGAAAGTGCATTTTGTAGAGATACCTCTAAAGTATCTTTAAGCGCTTGACGAACAGCTGACTCTATCAGAGGCGTCAAAGTGCGCGCTATGGCTTTTTTCTCTTCATCGGTCAGCATGCGTGTTGCTTCGCCGAGCTGCGTAACTTCTTGGGGCTGGACGACTTCGGGAGGTGTGTCAGGTGTCTCGGCCATGAGACGAACATCTCGCCAAGTCAACTTGACGCGGTCAGTGAGATCAAAGCACTGCGTGTCAATGACGGGTTCTTTTCTAGGCGTAGACATAAAAAGGCACTCTACAAAAAGATTATTGTTTGCGATCGTAAGCGGCTAATTCAACACCCGCTGCGCGGTACGCGCGAAAACGAGCCCGAGATGCTTGAAGTTCTTGAGGATCTGTGCTGACCACGTCAATAATGCGCGAGAATCGGTCGAAACACGTTTCCCATGCGGGCGGCAAATTGTCGTCAAGAAGTAGAAGCACATCGGCATTGAGTTCTTCAAGCTGACTCGAAAACACGATAGGCGTTTCTGAGGCGAGAGGACTGTTTGCGGGTACATGAGGCAAAAAAGCGAGATCATCGAAACGCCATAAAAGGCTATTGAGTTCTCTCAGCTTTCGCTCATCCGCAGACCAAATAGCCAAAGTGAGCCCGCGACGATAAACGGTACGAGCAACAAGGCAGGCATAACGAAGGCGATGAGGAACGTTGTAATGAAAGTCGATTTTCTGCATGACTCTAATTATGGCTGAAAGCGAGCAGTTGCGTGACTTCTACTCGCTTTCAGGCTGTAAATGCATGTGAACGTGTTAGTGCATTTGGTTAAAAAGGAATCGGGTGAGCATGGGAACAGGGCGTCCTGTCGAATAACGATCTCGTCCCGATGTGTTTGCGGTTGCAGCGATATCTAAATGTGCCCAAGGAATGTCTTCAACAAACGTTGATAAGAAGGCGGCTGCGCTCGAGGCACCACCATCACGAACAGTGGCCTGATTGGCGATGTCTGCAACGGGTGTACGCATGAGTTTGGCGTATTCGGGGCCGACAGGAAGACGCCAAGCAGGGTCTAGCGATGCTTGGCCGGCTCTTAGTAGATCATTAGCAAGTTTTTCGTTCGGCGTGAAAAGGCCTGTATAAGGCGCGCCTAGTGCAATACAACACGCGCCAGTCAGCGTTGCTGCATCAATGATGCATTGCGGTTTATGGCGTGCTGTCCAGGTGAGAGCATCAGCTAATACCATACGACCTTCGCAGTCGGTATTGAGAATTTCGATGGTTTTACCCGACAGAGAGGTCACAACATCGCCAGGTTTGGCTGCACTCCCTGAAGGCAGGTTTTCACAAGCGGCGACAACTCCCAAAAGGTTGATCGGTAGCTGAGCGCGAGCAATGGCTAATAGAGTACCAATGACAGCCGCAGCACCCGACATATCAAAGGTCATATCCGCCATGTTGGCAGCAGACTTAAGCGAAATGCCGCCAGCGTCAAAAGTAATCCCTTTGCCCACGAGGGCGTAAGGTGCTTCTTCTGATTGTGCCCCCTGATATTGGATGGCAATTAATCGAGGTTGTTCAATGCTACCTTGGGCTACCGACAAGAAGGCGCCCATACCCAAAGCTTCGATATCGGCTTTTTCAAGAATAGTCACAGAGGTGTTGGGGATTTGTTTGACTGATTCCGTCACAGTGTTAGCCAAGAAGGAAGGCGTGCAGTAATTGCCAGGTAGTTCGGCCAAATAGCGCATGATGGCCATGCCTTCGGCGGCGACCTGCCCTTCTTTGAGACCTTGCGCAATGGCATCAGTGAGCTCTTCTGTCACCCAATGAATGGAGTGAGTTTTAGAAGATTGAGTGGACAACGTTTTTAACGTGGTACGCTGAGTTAAGGTGTTCAGTGTTGTGGAAGCGAAGAGAGAAGCTGCTTCTTGAACAGTTAAATCACTAGGTAACCATTCTTCAACAGCGTACGCTTGCGAGGTTGCCCAAGATAACGATGATGCAGCTTTTTCGATCGCTTCTTTAAAAATGGTTGCATTGAAGGCTTTGAGTTCACCTAAACCAAGCACTGCGATGCCACCAGGATAATCTTCGTTTTGGGTGATAAAGTGCGTCTGCCCAACTTTGCCTTCAAAAATGCCTTTTTCGACATATTGAGTAATGATGCCCTGATAACGAGCATCGAAGAGAGCGGCAGAGGGCGACAAAACGGCTTTGTCATTTTCAATAAAGATACCAAACACAAAGAGCGATGTGTTGATATCGGAAGGTAAGAGGGCAGAGATGTGAGTGTTTAAATGCGGTAAAACAGAAGACATACCCATTAGTCCTATCAAATGTGTGTCTTCTCATTCTACCGTCGAGTTATCCCTAAGCAATGTAGCAAAAGCTGAAAAGCTATCGGATAATGAAAGAACGATTTCACTAAAGGAGTCACTCATGGATGCTCAGCCCAAACTCAGACTTTCCCGTCCAACCAATCATTTGGAAGATGTGTTGACGTTTTATGTTGACGGTCTTGGTTTTGAAGTATTGGATCGCTTTGACAATCAGCAGGGGTGGGATGGTTTGATTCTCGGTCACCGTGATTGGCCGTATCAGTTTGAATTTACGTCTCGTCGTGACGGGACAGTTGTGCCTCCAGCGCCTACGCCTGAACATTTTGTGGTGTTCTGTATCCCTGAAGGTGAACATTGGGAAAAGCGTCTCAAAGCTTTGTTTGAGTGTGGCTACCAACAGGTCACGCCGCCTCAGCTTTATGCAGATGCAGGGACAGCCACTTATGAAGACCCAGATGGCTACCGTGTCGTACTCGTTCGTGGTCGATGGAAGAAATAAAATACCGTGTTTATGGTATTTCTATAATTACCTTATGGGTATAAAGTTCAATTCCTACACTTCTTAAGTGTAGGAATTGAACCAAAGTTGGGGGGGTAGCTCAGCTGGGAGAGCGCTGCGTTCGCAATGCAGAGGTCGGGAGTTCGATCCTCCTCCTCTCCACCACTTAAGTTCAAAAGATCCCGAACAGTTTGATGGCTGTTGCGGGATTTTTTTTGATCAAATTGTAGGTTTTCTAGCCTTATACAAAGGCTCTCCGCAGCTAATCAAAGAGGATTAACAGGGAGAGCCGTTGAGTGAGTCAATTAGATTCAGCTTGTGAACGCATTATTGGGTGTAAGAGTGTCAGTGAACTCGCTTCACTTGCTCAACATTTGCATTTTGCTTAATGGTTCGAATGACGTGCATTAAATGACCGCGATCTCGGACTTGTACAGTGATACGAATATATTTCTGTGCGTTTTCGTCATCAATGCTCATGCCGATGATGCTCGATTTTGCTTCAGCGACACTGGTAGCAACTTGCGCAATGGAGGTGCGTGGATCTTCGACGCGAATCTCAAGGGGCGCAGCAAAATTCGCTTGACGTTGCTCAGGTGCCCACGCCACTTCAACCCAACGCTTTGGATCTGTCTTCATGCCACGTTCGACATGCGGGCAGTCTGCACGGTGAATAATTAAACCGTGTCCCACTCGACTAAAGCCGACGATCTTGTCGCCTGGGATGGGATGACAGCACTTAGATAATTCAACAGCCATCCCTTCATTGCCACGAATCACAATGGCAGGTAAAGCCGGCGGCACAGCGTCACTATGAAGATGGCTCATGAGACGCACAAGACGATGAATGACGGTAGCAGGTAAATCCTTGCCTAGACCGATAGAGGCATAGAGCGCATCGCGGTCTGGTACATCTAACTCTTCTTGCAAAGTTGTCCAAACATGTTCTGGAATCTTTTCTAAATCCAGTTGATTTTCAGTTGCTAGACGAGCGAGTACATCGTGTCCAACTTGGGTTGCGTCATCAAATCGGCAGTTACGTAAGAATTGACGGATTTCTGCACGAGCGCGACCAGAGTGAACGAATTCAAGCCATTCTGGACTCGGTGAGGCCATCGGGTCGGTGATGATTTCAACCATGTCGCCATTATGAAGCGTCGTGGAGAGCGGTCGAATTTCACCGTTAATGCGGCATTCTTTGGTGTGGTTACCAACGTCTGTATGGATTTGATAAGCAAAGTCGACTGATGTGCTACCACGCGGCAAAGAAATAATTTTGCCTTTTGGTGTGAAAGCGTAAACGCGGTTCGGAAATAAGTCGACTTTAATATTTTCTAAGAATTCATTGCTGTCGAGGCTAGTGCGCTGGATATCCATCAAGCTTTGTAGCCAAGCCGCAGTACGCGATTGCATGTCACTGCTATCGAAATCGTTCTTGAACATCCACTGCGTCAGAATGCCGTTTTCGGCCACTTGATGCATTTGTTCTGTACGGATTTGAAATTCGACAGGGGTGCCGTAAGGACCAATGACAGTGGTATGAAGACTCTGATAGCCGTTGAGTTTGGGAATGGCAATAAAGTCCTTAAACCGGCGGTGAACAGGCTTATAAAGACGATGTAAGGCGCCGAGCGCAAGGTAGCAGTCGTTAACTTCACGAACAATGACTCGGAAACCATAAATATCGAGTGCATCAGAGAAGGACTGATGATTTTCTCGCATCTTGTTATAAATGCCGTAGATGGTTTTGTCGCGACCAATAATTCGGCAACGAATCCCTTCTTTGGGTAAGAAGTTCTTCGTTTCGGCGAGAATACGCTCGAGCACTGCTCGACGATTATTTCGCATTAAGAGTACGTTTTCGTAGAGTACCTTGTAGCGAAGCGGATAGCGATTCGCAAAACTGAGTTCTTGTAGCTCACGAAAGACGCTGTTCATGCCGAGCTGATGCGCAATCGGCACATAAATATCTAATGTTTCATTCGCGATACGTGCACATTTTTCGGGACGCATAACGCCTAACGTACGCATATTGTGTACGCGGTCCGCTAACTTGACGATAATCACGCGCAAGTCTCTGGACATCGCAAGAAGCATCTTGCGAAAACTCTCGGCTTGTGCAGCAGCCGCTGACGAAAAACGCAATTTGTCGAGTTTACTCACGCCGTCTACAAGCTCAGCGACTTCAATGCCAAATTTTTCGGCCATTTCTTGCTTACTGGTGCCCGTGTCTTCAAGCACGTCATGCATGAGACCGGCTTGAATGGTCGCAGCGTCCATTTTCCACGAGGCGAGGATCGAAGCAACGGCAATCGGGTGAGTGATATAGGGTTCACCAGACTTACGGAACTGACCGAGATGGGCGTTGTCGGCGTAACGATAAGCTTCACGAATCTTTTCAACATCAGGTGTTGAGAGATATTGCCGGCAGAGTTCAACCAAGGCACTCGCTGTGACCGTTGCGGAGGGGCCTTTAGGCGTAAACATGGGCAAATCTGCTTCAGGCAGGATGACCTGCGCAGGCGTAGGAATGGCGGGGGAAGACTTAGACGATGGTTTGACGGAAATCGGCTTGCGTGTCGAGGGGATGGGTTGAGGACTTTGATGCTCACCATCTTCCCGGGTCGCGTAGAGGTCATCAGGATATTGAATGCGCTCGGTAGTCATATGTGCAAGAATTCCGTACTGATTGGGAGACAGCTGTTATGGTTAGAAGTTCTTTTCTAGTTTCGTACGCAAGCTGGTTCCCAAAAATAAAAAAGGCCAGGCTTTTCGCCGACTTTCACGGCAAAATAACCTGACCGATGTGAAAGAGTGCGTATCTAACAGTTTACGGCACGCGCTTCAACATTTCGAGTCCCACTTCACCTTTCGCGACTTCACGAAGGGCGACAACAGCGGGTTTGTCCTTGGCTTCAACCTTCGGGGCATAGCCCTGCGTCAGGTGGCGAGCACGATAAGCGGCGCAAAGCACCATCTGGAAGCGATTCGGGATCTTCTTCAGGCAGTCTTCAACAGTAATACGAGCCATTTTGATTACAACAGTTTAAAAAAGAGAAAAGGAGTGAGGCTGGCGGTTTCGATAGAAAAATATCAGAGTGGAATGCCAAGTGAGGCGAACTGCTCACGGTGGCGAACAGCCTGTTGTGCATAGGCTAAGCGGCTTGCCACGACAACAGATTGCATCTGAGAAAGCGCCTTGTCGAATTCTTCGTTAATTATAACGTATTCAAATTCAGGTGCATGAGACATCTCTGCGCCTGCGCCAAGCAAGCGTCGAGTGATCGTTTGTTCAGAATCGGTGCCACGGTGATGTAAACGCCATTCGAGCGCTTCGATGGACGGGGGCAGGATAAAGATACCCACAGTACCCGCAAAACGTTCGCGCACCTGGCGAGCACCTTGCCAATCGATTTCAAGGAGCACGTCGTTACCCTGAGCCATTTGGCTTTCAATCCAAATACGGCTTGTTCCGTAATAGTTACCGTGAACGAGAGCAGACTCTAAAAATTCACCGCGTTCGCGCATGGCTAAGAATTCAGCTTCGCTAACAAAGTGATATTCACGACCATTTTCTTCACCGGGACGAGGGGCGCGCGTGGTGTGCGAAATAGAAAGCTTCAACGTGGGTTCAAGCTTAAGAAGGGCATTGACGAGCGACGATTTACCAGCACCCGACGGAGCCGTCACGAGAAAGAGTCGGCCAGCATGAAGTGGACGAGTGGCGGAAGCATTAGACATTCGAAGTCTCCATCTGACAATCGAGACGGCTTCTATTGAAAAGTCGTCAAACGGTCACATCCACGAGAATTTAGGATGGATCGAAAAATAAGAAGGTGGCTATTGTAAGGGAGAGTGACTTTCGTGTGTCGGTACTCTCCCTATTTCTTTGGCCTTATTCGAGGTTTTGAATCTGCTCGCGCATCTGTTCGATGATGACCTTGAGCGCAACGGATGCGTTCGTCATTTCGATTGCTGCGGCTTTAGAACCTAACGTGTTGGCTTCGCGATTCATTTCTTGAACGACGAAGTCTAGACGACGACCAACGGCACCACCCTTTTTGAGGATGCGGCGAACTTCGGCGACATGGGTGAAGAGACGATTAATTTCTTCTTCAACGTCCATACGAAGGGCGTAAAGCGTGACTTCTTGACGGATACGGTCGCTCACTTCTTCTCGTGTTAGCGTACTCTTTTCGGTGAGTGCAGATGACAAAGCGTTTTCGAGACGTTCGCGCAATTTGTTTTCGATGTGCGCCAAAATGTCTGGCATGCGACCTTTAATATCGGTGACAACTTCTTCAATTTGCTCGCAGTTGTTAAGCAAAACATTCGCTAAAGCTTCACCTTCACGGGCACGAGAAGCCGTAAACGCATTGAGCATATTGTTAAGCACTGTCAATACAGCTTGAGCTACAGCGTCTTGATCTGGACGATCAGTCACCATGACGCCAGGCATGGCAAGAAGGTTAGAGACCGAGAGTTTATTGGCTTGAGGGAGCGTCTCAAGAATCGTATTTTGTACTTCAATGAGACGATTCAGTACAGCGGTGTTGATGCGAACAGGGGCAGCGTTTTCATCTGGCGTAATGTAGCCGCGAATTTCAACCTTTCCGCGAGCAATACGCTTTTGTAACGTTTCACGAATCAGCGGATCGGCAAAGCGAAGGTCTTCATTAAGACGTAGGGCCAGATCAAGAAAACGCGAATTAACTGAACGGCATTCAATAGTCACGGTACCGAGGGGCGTCGCACCAGAGGCGACAGCATAACCCGTCATGCTAGCAACGGTCATGAAAAAACTCCTAGAGATATGAGACATGCGTCGCAGATCAAGAAAGCGTCGGCTGCGACAAGCGCCGTCATTGTAACGCGTTTATCTACCTTATCTGAAGTTCTTGCGGTAGCATAACGACACTGATTGAAATTTCGTCTTTGGAGTTAAGTAATGACACAGACCCGTGTGGATGGCCGTCAGGCTGATGAACTTCGCCCATTAACTTTTACGCGTGGCTTTACTAAGTATGCTGAAGGTAGTGTTTTGGTTTGTGCGGGTGATACTCGCGTACTTTGCACAGCGAGCGTCACGCCAGGTGTCCCACGTTTTTTGATGGGGCGCGGTGAAGGTTGGGTGACGGCTGAATATGGGTTGTTGCCTCGTTCGACGGGTACGCGTTGTGAGCGCGAAGCTGCTAAAGGTAAGCAATCTGGTCGTACGCAAGAAATTCAGCGTTTGATTGGTCGTAGCTTACGTGCAGCTGTCGATCGTAAGAAGTTAGGTGACTTCACGATTCAGTTGGATTGTGATGTTTTACAGGCCGACGGTGGTACGCGCTGTGCTTCTATTGCAGGGGCTTGGGTGGCGTTGCGAGATGCGGTCAACGGTATGTTAGAAAAGGGCCAAATCACAGAAGACCCGATTCTGACGCAAGTGAGCGCAGTGTCTGCTGGGATAGTTGAAGGTCGTCCAGTGCTTGACCTGAATTACGCTGAAGATAGCGGTTGCGACACTGATATGAATGTGGTGATGACGGGCGAAGGTCGTTTTGTTGAAATTCAAGGGACGGCAGAAGGTGCGGCGTTTTCGCGAGAAGAGCTCAGTGAACTCCTTCGTTTAGCCGAAAAGGGCAACCTCGAAATTATGGCTGCTCAACGCGCGGCCTTTGAGTCCTAAGGAGAAATGTATGACTAAGTCACTCGTTTTGGCTTCGAATAACCAAGGCAAACTCCGTGAATTTCAGGCCATGTTTGCCGAGTTGGGTGTTGAAGTGATTAATCAAGGGGCATTAGGCGTACCGTCTTGCCCAGAACCCTTTGGTACCTTTATTGAAAATTGTCTAGCGAAAGCGCGTCACGCTGCGCGTGTGACGGGGCGTCCTGCGATGGCTGATGATTCAGGTATTTGTGTCAATGCTTTGAATGGGATGCCGGGAGTTTTTTCGGCGCGTTTTGCTGGCGAAGAGGCAAACGATGCCGCTAATAATCAGCTGTTGGTTCAAAAGTTAGCGGGGATTGAAGATCGCCGTGCGCATTATACCTGTGTGTTGGTGGCTGTACGAACCCCTGAAGATCCCGAGCCTTTAATTGCTGTTGGTCATTGGTATGGCGAAGTGTGCGATACCCCCAAGGGTGAGGGTGGCTTTGGTTACGACCCCTATTTTTATGTGCCAACTGTAGGTAAAACCGCCGCTGAAATGACTGCAGAAGAAAAGAATCATCAGAGTCATCGCGGTAAGGCTTTAGTAAAGATGAGCCAATTGTTGCGCGAAAACTGGGGTTGGTAATCGTGACGGTGCCCAACTTTACTGAAGAAGCGATTCAAAAGATTCCGCTAGCGCTTTATTTGCATTGGCCTTGGTGTGTGCGAAAGTGTCCATATTGTGACTTTAATTCTCATGCTATTCCTCAAGGTTTGAATGATGAGGCTTATGTCGATTTAGTGTTGCGGGATCTGAGCCACTGGGTGGGGCGTACCGAAGGTCGCCCGATTAGCAGTGTCTTTATTGGTGGTGGTACGCCGAGCCTCATGTCAGGGCAAGCTGTCGATAAATTGCTAAGTGGCGCCAATCAGCTTTTTGGTTTTACGTCCGACTGCGAAATCACGTTAGAAGCCAATCCTGGGACGACTGATGAGAGTCGTTTTAAAGCGTTTAAGGCGGCTGGGGTGAATCGTGTGTCTGTGGGGGTACAGAGCTTTATGAATGACAAGCTCCAGGTGTTGGGGCGTATTCATTCGTCTGATGAAGCTAAACGTGCTGCGCAACATGCGGGTGAGGTGTTTGGTAACTTCAATTTGGACTTGATGTTCGCTTTACCGGGTGAAACGCTCGACGAGGTGGCGACAGAAGTTGAGACGGCGGTTGGACTTGGTGCCACTCATCTCTCGTTTTATCAGTTAACGATTGAACCAGGGACGGCGTTTGCGAAACGCATACCAACGGGGCTACCTGATGACGACACCTGCGCTGATATGTCTGATCTTGTGATCCAACGACTCACGTCAGCTGGGTTTGATCATTACGAAGTGTCTGGGTATGCTAAGCCCGGCTATCGTTGTCGACATAATCTCAATTACTGGCAGTTCGGTGATTATTTGGCGGCGGGCGCTGGTGCGCATGGCAAATTGACGACCCGAGATGGCATTCTTCGTGAAGTAAGGGAAATGTCTCCCCGTCGTTACGCTGAAAAAGTGAATGGCGTTGGGCACGCTTGCATTGAAACTTCTGTTATTGAAAAAGAGGCTTTGCCGTTTGAATTTATGCTGAATGTTTTGCGCTTAACGGAAGGTGTGCCGGCCACGTTGTTTGAAACACGAACAGGGTTGCCGCTAAGTGTGGTTGAGTCTCAACTGACTGATTTAAGAGCTCGAGGGTTATTGGTGCCTGATGAAACGCATATTCAGCCGACAGCTCAGGGAAGGGCTTTTTTATCAGACCTTCAGGAAGCTTTTCTTTGATGCTCAGAATGCACCAAAGAAGTGCGATAATAAAAAGATGTGATTCATGCTAGTGCATAAAAGAGAGCATTGTGGTGCCAAAAGGGCTTCGTCAAAGGTTGAGTTTGATAGAAATGCCTCAAAGTAAGCCATTCTTTCTTATTGCACGCTTTGGCATGGATTTTGCTACTAATTGGTCAAACATGACGGGTTTAGCTCGTTTGCCCCAATTCATACCAGGCTAGGCGTAAAAATTGCCTTGCTGGCTAATCTCTAGGAGACAAATAAATGACGTCCGTTTCTGATGTTTTGCAGATGATTAAGGACAATGATGTCAAGTTCGTGGATCTGCGTTTGACGGATATTCGCGGTAAAGAAATGCACGTGACTGTGCCTGCCGCCATGATCGATGAAGACGTATTCGAACTTGGCCAGCCCTTTGACGGTTCGTCCTTTGCTGGCTGGCGTGGTATTGAAGCCTCTGACATGCTTTTGATGCCGGATCCCGATTCTGCTCGCATGGACCCGTTCCGTGAGGCCAATACATTGATTCTTCAGTGCGCGGTTCATGAGCCCAATACGGGTAAGGATTATGATCGCGATCCGCGTTCGATCGGTCTTCGCGCTGAAGCCTATTTGAAGTCTACGGGCATTGGCGATACGGCCTATTTTGGTCCGGAACCTGAATTCTTCATTTTCGATGCTGTGCGTTGGGAACATCGCATGGGTAAGAGCTTCTTTGAAGTCGAAAGTGAAGAAGGTCCCTGGGCGACGGGCTTGAAGCAAGAAGGTGGCAATTTGGGCTACCACAACCGTGTGAAGGGTGGCTATTTCCCTGTGTCTCCGGTGGACTCTTTTGCTGATATGCGCGCTGAAATGTGCACGTTGCTTGATCAGCAGGGTGTGCCTGTCGAAATTCATCATCATGAAGTGGGTGGCGCCGGTCAGTGCGAAATCGGTACGCGCTTTAGCACGCTCGTGAAGCGCGCCGACTGGACGCAGATCACGAAGTACACGGTACAGAATGTGGCCGCCGCTTACGGTAAGACGGCCACCTTCATGCCGAAGCCCATCGAAGGCGATGCGGGCTCTGGTATGCATGTGCATCAGTCCATTTGGAAGGATGGTCAGAACCTCTTTGCTGGTAATGGCTATGCTGGCCTCTCTGAAATGGCACTCTACTATATTGGTGGTGTGATCAAGCACGCACGCGCCCTCAATGCGTTGACCAACCCGACGATCAACTCTTATCGTCGTTTGGTACCTGGTTTTGAAGCTCCGGTGAAGTTGGCCTATTCATCTTGCAACCGTTCGGCCTCGATTCGTATTCCGCATGTGAATAGCCCGAAGGCTCGTCGTGTTGAAGTCCGTTTCCCGGATCCGGCTGCTAACCCGTATTTGGCTTTCTCCGCCCTCTTGATGGCGGGCTTAGACGGTATCCAGAATAAGATTCATCCGGGTGACGCTGCAGACAAGAACCTTTATGATCTGCCGCCTGAAGAAAACGCCAAGATCCCGACGATCTGCTCGTCTTTGGATCAGGCGCTTGAGTGCTTGGATAAGGATCGTGAATTCTTGACCCGTGGTGGCGTCTTTACGGATGAATTTATCGACGCTTATATCGCCATGAAGATGGAAGAAGTTCAGCGTTGGCGCTTGGCCGTTACCCCGATCGAATACGACATGTACTATTCACTCTAATGGCTTAACGTTGGCATATCTAGCATGACCACAGAAGCGGGCTCGGCGATATTCTGCCGTAGCCCGCTTTTTCATGAGGAATCTTGATTGATGCGTCGCAAAAAGGATAGTTGGCAGCTTGCTATGGATCAGCTGTCGACCGCCGTCTTTCTGACGGATGAGCAGGGCACGATTGTATGGGGCAATGGGGCAGCGGAAATGCTTCTTGAAACCTCTCGTAAAACGTTCACAGGTATGCGTTTGATTGAACGTTTACCGGAGTGTGAAGAGTGGTTTCGTCATTTGGTTAGCGATGATCAATTAATGCCCGCTCGATTAGTAGCGCGTCTTTTGCGATTAAAGCGAGGTACTCAGCCCGAAGAGGTTCATGTTCAGGCAGTGCTTTCGGTGGTGACTGAACAGTGTGAAGATTATCCGATGGCACGTGCGCTCGTTGAGGTCGTTGAGGTTGAAGATACGCTTTTGCAGGATCGTGAGCAGACGTCGTGTGAATTAATGGAAGCTAATCGCCAGTTGCTACGTAATTTAGCTCACGAAATCAAGAATCCCTTAGGGGGTATTCGTGGTGCGGCGCAACTTTTAGATGCCGATCTCGTTCGAGAAGAAGATCGAGAGTGTACAAGCATCATCATTGGTGAAGCCGATCGTTTGCAAGCTCTGGTTGATCGTTTTTTGGCGCCTTATCGACAAGCGACTTCGAAAGAGCCTCTCAATCTCCACGAAATTTTAGAGCACGTGAAAAGCTTGGTTTTGATGGAATATCCCCAACATTTGACATTCGTGCGAGACTATGACATTTCTGCGCCCGCTATCATGGGTGATAAGGCACGATTGACACAGGTCTTTTTGAATTTGGTCAAAAATGCCGCAGAAGCCTTAACGCAAGCGCGTGTGCAAGGAACGGCAACGATCACTTTAAAGACGCGTATTGTGCGAGATGTGTTGATTGGCTCAGAACGTGTGAGATTGGCTTTGGCAGCTGAAGTGATTGACAATGGTCCAGGCATTCCACTAGAGATGCAAGAAAAAGTGTTTTATCCCCTGGTGACAGGACGTGCTGAAGGTTCTGGGTTAGGTTTAAGTTTGGCGCAGACTTTTGTGAGACAGGGGGGCGGCACGATTCTTTTAGAGAGCGTGCCAGGTAGAACGTGCTTTAGAGTCTTAATGCCCTTGACGTTATCGTGAGTGAGGATATCGTGATAGAAAAAGAAGAGACCGCCCCGATTTGGGTTGTTGATGATGATCATGCGATTCGATGGGTTTTGTCGCGCGCTTTGTCTAAGGCGGGGCATATTTGCCGATTGTTTGAACGCGGCCAAGAAGTTTTAGAGGCACTTGAGATCGAGCAACCCTTGGTGTTGGTGAGTGACATTCGTATGCCAGGCTTAAGTGGGGTTGAGCTTTTAAGTCGTATTAAGACGGATTGGCCGCATCTTCCCATCATTATTATGACGGCTTATTCAGATCTCGATAGCGCAGTGTCGGCATTTCAGGGCGGTGCGTTCGAATATTTGACGAAGCCTTTTGATGTCACCAAAGCAGTCGAACTCATTGAGCGCGCCATGAAGGAGTCGGAGCGTAGTCTTTCGTCATCGAGTGCGACTAACGATACTGAGAATAAGGACGAACAAACCGAAGCACAAATGGTTCCTGATTTGATCGGTCAGGCACCAGCCATGCAAGAAGTGTTCCGAGCGATTGGTCGACTCTCTCAAAGTAACGTCACGGTTTTGTTAACGGGTGAATCGGGTACAGGTAAAGAAGTGGTCGCGAGAGCGATTTGGCGACATAGCCAACGAGCTGACAAGCCCTATATCGCGATTAATATGGCAGCGATTCCTCGAGAACTATTAGAAAGTGAACTATTTGGTCATGAAAAAGGGGCGTTTACAGGTGCCACCGCTTTACGGTTAGGGCGCTTTGAGCAAGCGAGAGGTGGCACACTATTTTTGGACGAAATGGGTGATATGCCCATGGAACTCCAGACACGATTACTCCGTGTTTTGAGTAATGGCTTTTTTTATCGCGTGGGTGGTCATCAGTCGATTCGTTCGGACGTTCGCATTATTGCGGCAACCAATCAAAATTTAGAGGCTTGCGTCAAAGAAGGGCGCTTTAGAGAGGATTTGTATCATCGACTTAATGTGATTCAGTTAAGACTTCCGCCTTTAAGAGAGCGCCCTGAGGATATTGCACCTTTAGCTCAACATTTTCTTTGGTCAGGGGCTAAAGACATGGGGGTTGAACCGAAGCGTTTAACGCCTGAAGCATTATCTCTCCTCGAAAAATTTCCGTTTCCCGGCAACGTACGTCAGTTAGAAAATCTTTGTCGTTGGTTGTTGGTGATGGCGCCTTCAGTCGAAGTGCGTGTTGAAGATTTGCCTGATGACATCAAAGATCAAACTCAGCAGAACGATCTAAAGCGGACTGAGTCAAGTGCGGCAACGCTAGGCGAATGGACTCAAGGTTTGGCGCAAACGGCGGCTGAGCAATTATCCAAAGGTCTTCCTGACGTTTGGGGCGCCTTGCTGCAAGACTTTGAGCGAACCGTGATCCAAGAGGCACTGACTGTCACACGTGGTCGACGGATGGAAGCGGCTCAACGGTTAGGTTTGGGGCGCAATACGTTGACGAGAAAGATTCAGGAATTAGGGTTAGATGACTGAGGTTCGTTCTAATCCCCCTAAAACACAGGATACCCCCGAAAATATGCATCGAGGGATTGCTTTGGTTCTACTGCCAGGATATGGGTCTCAACAGACGACCATTGATCAAAAAGAACCGAAAGGGCTGATTAATTCACCTCATGTCGATCGCGGCGTCGTGGTGGCTACGGTATTAGGTTGGCTTCATCAAGCAGGTTTGGATGTGAAGCGAATGGCGCCTGCTTTTCGTCTTTGTGTATGGCCTGAAACCTGGGAAAGCCAAGCGTTACATGGTCCACAGATGGTGAATGCGCTCGTGAAGCAGTCGGAAGCGTTTATTAAAGAAATGAACGACACACAACCCGAGCTCATTGTGTTGGTTTCATGCTATTTGCATGATGCGTTGTTGGTGCCAGAGGTGACAAATGAGCTTAAACCTGCGTTAGGCAACCCCTTGACGCCTCCAACCAGGCTTTGCGCCACACGGTTACGTGCACAAGCGCAACGGTGGGAACGAGCGTTGGTCATTAGTTTGCCTATTCCAACTCAGCGCACAACGCCTGCTTTTGTCGAAGCGCTGACGAAAGGTCTTAAATACTTGTTAAATCAAGCAGAATAAGGGATGGGGTGACTATAACAATCTGGAGATCATCTAAGCATCTTTGCGTGAAAGATCAATCATGCACATTAGAATAGGAAGCAAAGTAGTAATCTTCAACATTTTTATGAAGAAGGGGATATATGAGAACAGATATGGGTTCATCTATATCACCAAGGGAGTCGCGCTGGCATGCCTCGAAGATAGTGGATTTTGCAAGTACATACTATTCTCTTAACTGTTGGATGATGTTCTTTCATCAATGGATGATGTTAACCATGTGCCTTCAATAAGGATTTTTGAGTATATGCGAGATCGTATAACGTTAGTAAGAGTTTTTTGTTGGTTGTAAATGGTTTGTTAATGAGATGATAACGACCGTAAATGTCATATACTTATAACGAGCAAATAATGTTTTTATTTGTAAGTGGTGATGGAAATGAGAATTGCGATTTGTCTATTTGGTAATTTGAGGACGTACGATTATTGTTGTGAATCATTTAGGCAATGCTTGAGTGATTTAAATGATGCTGATGTATTTATTCATACATGGAATACATTAAATCATAACACTAAGACCTGGCATAAAAATAAAGCTAAGAATGGTAATGTCGAAATAAATAATATTAAGGATGAAATCATAAGTGCTTACGGGCCTAGTAGTATGTTGATAGAGAATCAATGTGCTGTAGGATCTGGAGAGGCTATTTTTATGAATAGGGCGATTAGTATTGATGGCATAAGGTTCATGATAGAGAGTATTTGTCGTTCTAATGAGCAACGAATTAACTATGAATTAAAAAATAATACAAAGTATGATTACATATTGTTCACCAGACCGGATATTCTCTTTCGAAGAAATGTTGTAATAAAAGATATATTGGATCAAGCAGACCAACCTGAAAACTCAATATTTTTTGCTTGTAATCCAAAAGGGCATACGTTGATGTTGCATGAAATGGGATGTCAAGATTTATTATTCTTTGCTCATCATAGTGTTGTCGAGAAATTTATTAAAAATAAGGATGAGTTCTTGGATAGTTTTGTTCCTGGGCAGATATATCCGTTTGGCCCAGAATATTATTTCATAAGGTTTTTTTATAAGTTAGGTTTTGCAGAAGTTCCTTTAAATTATTTGTATGGCAGGGATTTTGAAATTGTTAGACTTGGTGACAAAAGGATTTGTAATCAATGTAATGTTTCTTTTATAGATAAAATTAAATGTTGTATTAAAAGATTTGTGGCGTAAGTTAAACTATATTGAGTAAACAATGCAAGAAAGAAAACTTAAAGGATATTCTGGTTGCACTGTGACCGTGGGAAACGTAGATACTGACGAACCTTATGTACTTAAAATTTCTCCAGGTGTATTCTATAATAATAGGTTATTTAAGCAAAAGGAAAAGCAAGAAACTTATCAGAGTAAGAGGGGAGAAATAAAAACACCGAGAATTATCAATGATGGATATCTAGAATCAAGATATTTTTTCAAGATGGATTATGTTATTGGTGGTGTAACGTTATATGAGTATGTTGATTTTAATCCGTTACATAAATCGCGATCTGTTTTGGAGGTTATGATTGATGATTGTTTATCAAAAGATGATTTCTTATGTAAATGCAGTGGGGATGTTTTTAAGAAAAAAATAATTGATCAAAAGAATATGTGTTTAAATATGCGAAGATCAAAAGAGGTGTTTGATATACTTGAGAATTTTGATTTTTCTGAGATACCTAACACTAATTGTCATGGCGATTTAACCTTAGAAAATGTTTTGATTTCAAAAGATGGAATATACTATATTGATTTTTTAGACTCCTTCTACGATTCTTGGATGATGGATATTGCTAAAATTCTTCAAGATTTAGAACTTCTATGGTCAGGGCGTTTTTCTAGTATTTCAACAGAAGCTAAATTAAAATTTTTGTTTTTAGCAGATTATACTAGAGAAAGAATCATGCAACTGTCGGATGGTAGTCGCAAGCTCGATATGGTTTATAAGTTACTTTTGTTAAATCTAACGAGGATATATCCGTACATTAAAGACGATTTAACATTGATGTGGTTAAACAATAGTATCAATTATCTACTTGATAAGGAGAATTAAATGGCAACGCTAATTATCCCGTGTGGAGGAAAGTCCAGTAGATTTCCAAATATGAAACCTAAATGGCTTCTTACTCACCCAGATGGTCAATTAATGATTCAGAAATCTCTGGAAGGCATTGATGTCAGTAAATTTGATCGTTTTATTGTAACTATAATACTAGAACACGATGAAAAATATTTTGCGTCAACAATTCTTAAGCAAGCGTTAAAAGAATTTAATAACTTAGAAATTTGTGTACTAGATAATTTTACTAGCAGTGCTTCTGAAACAGTCTACCAAACTCTTAAAAAGATGAATGTTGTAGGTGGTTTTGTTGTAAAGGATTCAGATAATAAAGTTAATTATAATTTGCCCGACGATTTAGGTAATTATATTGTTTCGTTTAATGTAACAAAGCATCCTAATGTAGGAAATTTGCCGGGGAAGAGTTTTTTGGTTGTTAATAATAATGGAATAATTTTAGATATTGCAGAGAAAAAGATAATTTCTGATAATGTTTGTTTGGGTGTTTACTCTTTTCAGAGTGCCAGACTTTTTAAATCCGCCTACGAGTCAGTGATGCCACTATTTGAAGGTCGAGAATTGTTTATATCAAGAATTGTCTCTTATCTTATAAATGAAGGTAAATATACATTTACTGCGATTGAGGCGAATCATTTCGAAGATTGGGGAACCATAAAAGAATGGAAGGATGTCCAGGAGAGTCATTCAACTTTTTTTGTTGATGTAGATGGAGTCCTGTTAAAAAATGTAGGGAAGTATGGAATAAAGAATTGGGATAATTCGAACATTCCAATTTATGAAAATTTAGAAAAGTTAAAGAAATTATATGATAATGGTGCTCAAATAGTAATTACAACAGCTCGTCCTGAGAAATATAGAGACTGTTTGGAAAAAATGCTATCTGGTTTTGGTATTAAACCTGTTGCTATAGTGATGGGTTTAAATCATGCTCCACGAGTTATCATAAATGATTTTGCTCCAACTAATCCGTACCCATCCTGTCGAGCAATTTCAATACCTAGAAATTCTTTAATAAATGATTACATATCATAGTTTTAAATTGTATGTTTTGCCTTAAGTGAGAGATGTTTAGGTAAAGAGAAATAGGCTCGGAGATTGTCTGAGCCTATTTATTGTTAATCTATGTGCGTTATTAATGTTTAAATATAATTAACGGAATTGAATTTGATGTCTTGAATAAAAAATCCCCTAACCGATGACATTTTTTTAAGATTAATATGAATATAAAAACATGCCGAGTTTAAGTTGGAAACAGAAAATTCGTTGTCGACTATCGAACACGAAAGCTAAACGTGCTTGGATGGTTTGGGCGATTTGGGGAATGTTGGGTACCTCGCTCACGATGGAGGGGACGCAAGGTCTCTTGGGGCTCAATGGACTTAGTGTTGCTGGCTTACTGACAGCCCCCTTTTGGTTAGCTTTTGCGTTATGGCCGATTTTCTATTTTTGGCGCCGTTGGCATGATCGTCCGTTATGGGCTGAAGAAACGGTTGTATTGCTGCATGACCCTGAAAGTGAAGTGCCGTTTGGTTTAGAGATCATCGTGGGTCGTCATGGGATCAAGGTCGCCATCGAAGAAGTGCATCAAATTGAAGGCGTTGAGGATCTTTTGGTAGACGTGCAAAAACATCAATCAGATCCAATAGCTGGCCTTCCATTTGAAACGTACGATGCACAGTCTTTAGTGCAATGGGGACAACGTTGGTTGGAGAAACCTCGTTCTGACAATGAAGAGGCTTTGCAATTCGCACGTTGGACGGATACGCTGAGATACGAGGTTCAAAAAATCACTCGATAAAGTATGAGGCGAAGTGAGAACTTCGCCTCATTTCAACTTTAAAAGTTGAATGTCACCAAGACTGGTGCATGATCAGACGGTTGCGCCTGGGCTCTGAGCGCCGTGTGAATATTAGCTTCAGAAAGCTGAGGCATCAAAGCGTCAGAAATCAGCATGTGGTCGATTCTGAGCCCATGATTTTTTTCAAAGCCTTTCATGCGGTAATCCCACCAAGAGTACCCCGCTTCATCGGGATGACAGTGGCGATAGCTATCGGTGAGACCAAGGTTTAAGAGGTCTTGAAAAGCTTGACGTTCTGGTGGGCTTACTAAGATGCCGTCTTTCCAGCTTTCGGGGTTCCACACGTCTAAGTCTGTGGGGGCAATATTGAAGTCCCCACCAAGAACGAGACGGGGATAGGTTTTGAGGCTCGTGTCTAAATAGGTTCGAAGGGCACGCAACCAATCTAACTTATAGAGGTATTTCCAACTGCCAGGTGTCATACCGTTCGGAAAATAGCCCCCAACGAAACGAAGCGATTCGCCACTCGCTAAATGTGTGAGGGTCGCAGCAACGAGACGCTTTTGCTCATCTGGAAATCCGGGTAGATTCAAGTCTACGTCGACAGGTGCACCCATGGTGGCACGGCGCGTCAAGAGTGCAACACCGTTATATGTTTTTTGCCCAGTAAAGACCACATCAAAACCAGCTTCTTTAATGGCATCCACTGGGAATTGATCATCGGTCAATTTTGTTTCTTGAAGAACGATTGCATCAACAGAAGAGTGAGTGAGCCAATCTAATAGTTGAGGGAGTCGAACTTTTAGTGAGTTAACGTTCCAGCTGGCAAGCGTAATGGTGGGCACTGTGGTACTCCTGACGAGTGACTTGAAAATCTTTAAGTGAACGAGAAGACTTTAGCACGGATCATGAAAAAGCCCTTCTCGTGATGATGTGGAGAAGGGCTTTAAAGGTTACTCGTTGTCAGCCATACCGCTATGGCGCATCAATGCGTCAATACTCGGTTTACGACCTCTAAACGCGATGAAGTTATCCATGGCGTCGCGACTCGAACCACGTGCCAGGATTTCATTCATAAAGCGTTGACCCGTTTGGGTATTGAGAATACCTGTTTCTTCAAAGGCGCTAAAAGCGTCGGCAGAGAGAACCTCAGCCCACTTGTAGCTGTAGTAACCCGCGGCATAACCTCCGACAAAAATATGCGAAAAGCTTTGCGGGAAACGGTTGTATGCGGGCGGGAAGCTCACAGCAACTTCTTGACGCACATCGTTTAAGAGTGCCTGAACGTCATCCACATTGGGGTCAAACGACGTATGTAGGAGCATGTCAAAGAGGGCAAACTCGACCTGACGCACACAAGCCATACCAGATTGGAAATTCTTGGCTGCCAACATCTTGTCAAAGAGTTCGCGAGGAAGCGTGGCACCCGTATCGATATGATGTGTGAGCTGCTTGACGACGTCCCATTCCCAAGCAAAGTTTTCCATAAACTGGCTCGGTAGTTCGACAGCATCCCATTCCACTCCACTGATACCCGAGACAGCTACTTCGGTTTGCTGCGTTAACAAGTGGTGGAGACAGTGACCGAACTCATGAAAGAGCGTCGTGACGTCGTCATGGGTCATGGTGGCCGGACGACCATCGATGCCTGGTGCAAAGTTGCAGACGAGATAGGCGACAGGGGTCTGAAGTTCGCCATTGACATAGCAACGGGTACGGTCGCTATCCATCCAAGCACCAGAACGCTTGCCTTCACGAGCGTAAAGGTCTGCGTAGAAAGCAGCAACCTGTTGATTGTCGCGGAAGACTTCAAAGAACTTCACGTCAGGATGCCAGGTGCTTGCGGTGCTCTGACGAATCTTGATGCCATAGAGCGTTTCTGCTAAGTGGAAGAGTCCAGCAAAGACAGTGGGTTCCGTAAAGTACTGTTTGACTTCTTGATCGGAGTAGCTATAGCGTGCCTGACGTAATTTTTCAGAAGCGTAAGCTTGATCCCAGGGTTGGAGATCATCAATACCAAGTGTTTCTTTAGCGAAGGCGCGCAAGGCTGTCATGTCTTTTTGGGCATAGGGCTTGGCACGCGAAGCGAGGTCACGCAAGAAGGCGATCACTTCTTTGGGGGTATCGGCCATCTTGGTGGCCAAGGAGGCTTCGGCATAGTTAGCAAAACCCAAGAGGCGCGACTCTTCTTGGCGCAACTGCAAGATTTCTTTGATTAACGGCGTATTGTCAAACTTTGCACCGTCAAATTCAGCCGCGCGCGTGGCAAAAGCGTGATAGACCGTTTCACGGAGGGCACGGTCATCAGCATATTGCATGACAGGCAAATAGGACGGGAAGTGAAGCGTAATACGCCAACCTGTTTGACCTGCGGCCTTCGCATTTGCAGCGTACATCGCCTTGGTATCAGCAGGGATGCCTGCTAAGCGAGCCTCGTCTTCGATCAAGAGATGCCAAGCATTGGTTGCGTCTAACAAGTTTTCGCTGAACTTTTGGTTCAACATCGACAGACGTTCACCAATTGCTTTGACGCGAGCGCGCTCTGTTTCAGGCAACTCTGCCCCAGAGAGGCGGAAATCTCGAATTTCACGGTCAATGATGCGACGACGTACGTCAGAGAGCGTCGCGAAAGCATCAGACGCCTTCATGGCGCGGTACTTGGCAAAGAGCGCTTCATTTTGAGAAAGATCAATGAAGAGCTGTGTCACCATGGGCAGTTTGGCGTTATAGGCATCACGCAGTTCAGGGGTATCGACCACACTCTGAAGATGACCGACAACACCCCAGGCACGCGTAAAGGCGAGCGTAGCGAGTTCTAAGGGTTGAACAACAGCTTCCCACGTTGCAGGTGTATCGGGCGCCGTTACCTGGGTAATGGTGTCTTGGAGTTGTTGAGCGAGTTGATCAACAGCAGGCGCAATATCAGTTGGCTTAATCGCGCTGTAATCAATCAGCCCAGTGGCATTTAATAAGGGATTTTGGACTTGAGTCACGACAAGAGTTCCTTTTAGAGACCGAGACGGCGTTCAACCGCTTCAACCGTATTTGTCATCAGCATGGCAATGGTCATGGGGCCAACGCCACCAGGGACCGGGGTAATGGCCGAGGCCACTTCACGAACGGCTTCGTAGTCAACGTCACCGCAGAGCTTGCCATTTTCATCACGGTTCATACCCACGTCGATCACGACGGCACCGGGCTTGACCATATCGGCCTTCACCATCTTGGCGCGACCCACGGCGGCTACCAAAATGTCAGCCTGACGCGTGATGGCGCCAAGGTCTTGTGTACGGCTATGAGCCACGGTGACCGTGGCATTTTTTTCAAGCAACATCAAGGCTTGAGGTTTGCCCACAATATTAGAGCGACCAATGACCACCGCGTGCTTACCAGATGGGTCGCAACCTGCTTCTTCCAGCAACTTCATGACGCCATAAGGCGTGCAAGGACGAAAACCTGTGCGACCCGTCAACAAGGAGCCGGCCGACACAACGTGGAATCCGTCAACGTCCTTTTCAGGAGAAATGGCAGCAATCACAATTTCAGACGATAAGTGCTTAGGTAAGGGCAACTGCACAAGGATGCCATCAATGGCGTCATCGTGATTCAAACGATCAATCACGGCGAGCAATTCTGCTTCGGTGGTGTCCGCAGAAAGACGAATTTCTTCAGAGTGAATGCCTGTACGTTCGCAAGCGCGCACTTTGTTGCGAACATACACTTGACTAGCAGGATCTTCACCCACCAATACGACGGCTAACCCAGGACGGTGCCCCTTTTGGGCGCACACATCCACACGGGTCTTAAGTTCATCTTGAATGCGAACGGCAAGACCTTTGCCGTCAATAATCTTGGCTGTCATGAAAAAATCCTCCATAGAAATGAAAAGGTCCCTCGCGCCGTTGAAGCGGAGAGACCTGCCGGGCAAGACCGGAAAACCAATCGATGTGATGACGACCTAAGGCGAGCATCACCAACCAGACTGGTGAACGTGTTTAGCGGAGCATGTTAGTGCCCATGACGACACGCATCAGGTCGGCAACGGTGCCAGAGTTGGTCTTGTCCATGATCGAAGCGCGGTGCGCTTCAACCGTCTTAATAGAAATACCGAGGTCATCAGCGATCTGCTTATTCAAGCGACCGTTGATAATGCGTTCAAGCACCTGCTGTTCGCGCGGTGTCAGCTTGGCGAGCAAGGCTTCGTTCAGGCTACGGCGTTCTTTTTCCATATGACGTTCACGCGCTTCATGAAGCATACGTTCAACGAGCTGCTTGAGGGCAGCCTGTTCAAACGGCTTTTCAATGAAGTCAACGGCACCACGCTTGAGGGCGTTGACGGCCATGGAAACGTCACCGTGACCCGTAATAAAGATGATCGGAAGTTCGGCGTTACGCGCAAGCAAGTGTTCCTGAACTTCTAAGCCACTCATGCCAGGCATACGAACGTCAAGCACGAGCACAGCGATGGCCTTCGGGTCGTATTTGGCGATAAAGCTTTCACCGCTATCATAAAGTTCAACGCGATAGTCGCTTGCTTCTAAAAGCCACTTCAGCGAATCGCGAACAGCATCGTCGTCATCAACGACATAAACGGTGCCAAGGGTTTCAGGTGTCTCTGAACCGTAATCGTAGGGGAACATGTAAAAAATCTCTCCTTTGAAAAGTCTTCTGATTTTACATCAGTTCTTGTCCTTCACGTGCAAGAGGCACAGTGAATGTAAAGGTTGCGCCGCCACCCGGCGTATCTGTGATGAGAATACGGCCATGATGGACTTCAACAATAGAGCGGCAGATGTTAAGCCCCATCCCCATCCCTTCGTCTTTTGTTGAATAAAAGGCATCAAAAAGTAAGGCCTTTGTGGGGTCTGGAATGCCCGGCCCATGGTCAGCGACGACGAACTGAATAAAGTTACCTGATTCATGCAATTGCACGGTGAGATCAATCGTGTGATTAGGGCAGGGCAATACCGCTTCCATGGCATTTTTTAAGAGGTTTAAAAGCAGTTGCTCCAACATCACTGAGTCGCCCACCATCTCTGGGAGATTGGGTTCGATCACGGTATTGATGGTGGCTTTCAGTTTGTCTGCTTGAATGAGCGCCAATTCCATGGTTTCGTTGACGACACTTTCGGGTGAGAGTCTCGTGAACTGAGGATCGGTCTTCTTGGCAGCGGCAAATCCACGGATACGCTTAATGATGGCAGCCGCGCGTTGTGCTTGACGGGCTATTTTTGAGAGAGCTAAGAGGGTATCCTCGCGACTCAATTTGCCAGCCTCAATCATGACGCTTGCCCCTGAGGCGTAATTTGAAATGGCGGCCAAGGGTTGATTCAATTCGTGCGCCAATGAACTTGCCATTTCCCCCATGGTTACGAGGCGTTGCGTAGTTTCGGCTCGCTTCATCTGGGCTTCAAGGGCCAATTCGGTTTCACGCTGATTGGTGATGTCCGTAGCAATAATCATGCGAGCGGGCGTATCGTCTGTCCAGGTCAGCCACTGGATACGGGCATCAAACCAACGATTACTCGTTTCGTCAAAGACCCCTTCGCGGGACATGAGCGTGTGTTTTTGCGCGATGAGTTTCATGAGACGGATGGCACCATCGGTGTTGCATCCAAAGAAACGTTCATAAGGCGTGTTATGGAATAGTAGGCGCGGATGATCTTGGTCACCACTCACCACACAAATGGCCGAATTCATGGATTGCACCACACGCGTAAAGCGTTCGTGAGCGGCCTTCATGCGTTCTCTAGCACGTTTTTGTTCGGTAATGTCGTAAAGCTCACCGATCCAACCAATCACACGACGGTTTTCGTTAAGAAGGGGTGACACATTGAGTTGGCCATCAAAAATGACACCATCACTACGACGGACTCTGAATTCGAGTGATCGTACATGGCGTTCTTCGGGGTGCTCTAAGATGCCCGTAAGTGTCGCCGAAATATCATCTTCCCAATAAGGGTAGGGGGGCATGAGACCAATCAAGTCTTCTTTACGGAACCCTACCAACTTTTCAAACGTTTCGTTCACAAAGAGGATACGTCCTTCACGGTCGGTGACGCGAATCCCTGCTAGCGCCGAGTCACTCATTGCCACACGTAGAGAGTTTTCTGCAAAAAGACGTTGGTGTGCACGGTGCTGCACGCGTTGATTGCGTAATAAAAGCGCTAAAGCGACAGCTAAAAGACCAGCTAAGGCAATAATGATCCAGAATTTAAGATTGTCGATCGTTAGTAACGAATGTTCATAGCTAAGGCTCACTAAACGCAAATTCGGGTCATTCAATAAAGGAATGCTCGTGGTGTACGAGAGAGAGCGACTCGCTGAACGCGGTTGCTTATGGTTGGTGAGCGGTTGGCCGTTTTGTTCAAAGTAGAAGATGTAAGGCGTCGTGCCAATCACACTATTGGCAGCGTCGCTAATTAAACGCGACAAATTGATACGTGCAATCAGAACCTGGTCTTCTGAGGGCGTCGGGACAAAAAGGTCAATAAAGACCTGATTGTTGTCTTTGATGGTGTAAGGCGGCGTGATAATGGGCGCTTCACGCACGATGGTCGTTTGAATGGCTGTGCGGACAGCTTCTGAGTTCATGCGTTGCGGTGCATCATCAGGAATGAAGGTGCTTTGAGAAGGGGATGCCCAATGACGTAGTAAGCGATAGCCTCGTGTGACGAGGGTCATGTCGAGAACTTCACGACGGTCTTGCATAAACGAAAGCGCGGCCAATTCAGCACTGGCTGTTCGTGGAGCGACGCCCGGGATTTGCATCAGACGCATGCTGGTCTTTTGCAAAAGTTCTGTGGTGCCAAGAAGACGCGATTCAACGGACTGAACAATCAGATCTGTGGACTGTTGCAAACGAATGCTTTCGGCGCGGCGGTCAGCATCAATCATGAAGATGGTGACCACAATAAAACAGGCTGCTAATAAAACAAGCGAAGCCCATGAGGCATAGATCCCTACACGGGAATTAACGCTTGTGTCGTGCGAGGCATTGAGTTTTTTAAACGTTGACGCGACTTGTTCGTCGGTAAAGTCAATGGGCATGTCAATAGGTCTGAAAATAGTTGCGTGTGAGTGAATTGTAGTCTAGTGCGAAGGTGACATTCTATATAAGCGCCCTTGTAGCGCATTTGGCATCATGGCTTCGCATCAGCCGTCAGGCTCTGTAAAATAGTAAGACTTACTATTTTCTTACCTTTTCGGAAGACTCTCATGGCTCTAACTCAGCAGGAACTTAAGCGTGAAGTGGCTCGTGCGGCCCTTGCCTATGTAGAAGACGGTCGTATTCTCGGTGTTGGTACTGGATCGACGGTTGATCAGTTTATTGATCAGTTGCCGACGATCCGTGAAAAGATTCCGGCTTGTGTGTCGTCAAGCGAACGTTCAACGAAGCGTCTTGAAGCTTTGGGCTTTAAGGTCTTGGATATGAACGAAGTTGATGATATCGGTGTTTATGTCGACGGCGCTGATGAAATTGATCCTGGTTTTTCGATGATCAAAGGTGGTGGCGGCGCTTTGACGCGTGAAAAGATTGTTGCCTCGATTTCGGGTCGATTTGTTTGCATTGCGGATGCTTCGAAGCAGGTGCCAGTATTGGGTCACTTCCCGTTGCCCGTCGAGGTGATTCCGATGGCCGCGCGTGCGGTGAAGGCAAAGCTTGAAGACTTGGGCGCGACTGTGACGTTACGTGATTTTGTGACCGATAACGGTTGTCACATTTTGGATGCTGCTGGTCTTGAAATTACAGACCCGAAGGCGCTTGAAGCTGAAATCAACAGCTGGCCAGGTGTCGTGACAGTCGGTCTTTTTGCCGCTCGTGGTGCGGATGTCTTGCTCTTAGGTACGCAGGACGGCGTTAAGACATTTGAACGCGCCTAAATTTGTTGTTAGGCTAAAGAAACAAAAACGCCCTGCCTTAAAAAAGGCAGGGCGTTGGTCTGCGAAAGCGGTTAAGCTAACGAACGTTTAGTACTTGGGCGGCACCGGCACAAAGTTTTCCGGCACCTTGACGCCTTCAGCGTCACCAAAGAAATAACGTTCGCACTGCTGCATCAGATGCTGACGTGCAGACAGATCGGCCAAATTAAGGCCATATTCATTCACCATCATCGTCTGAAGACGCGTCCATTCAGCCCAGGCTTCTTTACTCACTTCGCGCCAAATGCGAGCGCCAAGTTCGCCAGGAAAGGGTGGATAATCAAGGCCTTCAGCTTCCTTGTTGAGTTTCACGCAGTTAACCATGCGAGCCATCAGTTTGCTCCTTCGTTAAGGTGTTGGAAACGGTTCGGCATTTGACCGTCCGTTCAATCAGTCCGTACATTGTAGCGCGAGTCTATTGTGAGGCTCGTGACGAATTGATCGAAAGACACGTGGGCTTACAAAGAGTTCGTTGTTTTATTCAATAGAGAATTAGTAAATTTATGTCTGATCGTGCGCTTTTTGCAGCCTTTCAAAAAGTAAAGGCTCAGGTCGATGGAGCCGTTTCGGCGACCCGTGAAAAAGAAGCTAAAGCTCGCGCCGAAGAAGAAAAAGCCAAGGCGCAAAAGAAGGCGCGCGTCATCAAGGCGGCGGAAGCCAAAAAAGAAAAGGCGAGTGGTGCGACCATTAGTGCTTCGGCCTTTAGTGCTAAAGGCGGCTTTGGTGAAGCCTTAGCGTCGGCAGCACGCTCTTCGGGTGCTTCATTTCGGATGGCAGAGCGTACACATAGTCCGAAGAAAAAACAACATGCCGCTGTGGTTGACCCTAAGACGCGAAGTGTCCATCACGCACAACCCTCGACGACTCAGACTCATCCTACTTCTAAACAACGTCATCCAGAGTCTAAGCGGCCGATTGCAAAAAACAAAACGCAACCTCAGCCGACAAAGGTGCTCGATAGCAAGAAAGAACGTGCTCCTCGTTTGTCGTACGAAGAGCGTCGTCACCCCGTGCCACCATTTACGCTGATGCCTGGCTTACCAGTCTCGGAGCGTGGTGAAGAAGTCGCCAAGGCGATTCGCGAAAACCGTGTGGTGATTGTTTGCGGTGAAACAGGGTCTGGTAAAACAACGCAATTACCCAAAATTGCAATGATGGCGGGTCGTGGTGTGCACGGTATGATTGCGCACACGCAGCCTCGCCGTATTGCTGCGAGTTCTATTGCGAAGCGTATTGCCGAAGAACTAAAAACAGAACCTGGCGAGGTCGTGGGCTATAAAGTCCGTTTTACTGACACGATGAGTCCAGGCGCTACGATCAAATTGATGACGGATGGGATTTTGCTCGCTGAGACGCAACATGATCCGCAATTACGTCAATACGATACGATCATTATCGACGAAGCACATGAGCGTTCAATCAATATCGACTTTTTGCTTGGGTACCTCAAGCGTTTGCTAGCTAAGCGGCGCGACCTTAAAGTCATTGTGACCTCGGCTACGATTGATGCGGAGCGCTTTGCTAAGCACTTTGAGATCGATGGTCAGCCTGCGCCTATTTTGACGATTTCAGGTCGCACGTATCCAGTCGAAGTGCGTTATCGCCCCATGGAAGACATCGATGAGGCGGACGATAAAACGATGTTGGCGGCTATTGATAATGCAGTAGGTGAACTTGAAGCCACGGGACGAGGCGATATTTTGGTCTTTTTGCCTGGCGAGCGAGAAATTCGTGAGGCGGCAGATCAATTACGAAAGTCACGCCCAGCGTCCACTGAAATTCTGCCGCTTTTTGCACGCTTAACCGCTACTGAGCAAGAGCGTGTCTTTAAACCAGCTGGCGCTCGCCGCATTGTGCTTTCGACCAATGTGGCTGAAACATCAATTACTGTGCCCGGGATTCGCTTTGTCGTGGATACGGGGTTAGCGCGCGTCAAGCGTTATTCGTATCGCAACAAGGTTGAGCAACTGCAGATTGAACCTATTAGCCAGGCTTCGGCTAACCAACGAGCTGGGCGTTGCGGTCGTGTTGCCGATGGCGTATGTATTCGTCTTTATAGTGAAGAAGACTTTAAGGCGCGTCCTGAATTTACAGATCCTGAGATTTTGCGCTCCAACTTAGCCGCCGTTATTTTGCGTGCTATCGCTTTGAAGTTGGGCGATGTGCGTGAGTTCCCATTTGTACAGACACCACCTCCGAGAGCTATCGCGGACGGTTTCTCGATCTTGCAAGAACTTAATGCCGTAACAGAAGCAGGGAATTTAACGAAGGTTGGTAAAGAACTTGCACGCCTACCTGTCGACCCTCGTTTGGGACGTATGCTCTTGGCTGGGGCAGAGTCTGGCAGTTTAGAAGAGCTCTTGACGATTTGTTCCGGTCTCTCGATTCAGGATCCGCGTGAACGTCCGGCTGATCAACAACAGGCTGCTGATGAAGCGCATAAAAAGTTGGCTGATGAAAAGTCAGACTTTTTGTCGTACGTAAAACTTTGGCAGTGGTACGAAAAAGCTTTGGCTGAAAAAGAAAGCAACCGTAAGCTGGAGCAAGAGTTACATCGTCGCTTCTTGTCTGCACGTCGTCTTAGAGAATGGCGTGACGTACGTCGTCAGTTGGTGCAGCTTACCGATGAGCTCGGTTGGCGACGTAATACGGCACCGGCGACCTTTGAAGAAGTGCATCGTGCGTTGCTGACTGGCCTTTTAGGTAATATTGGTTCGAAAGCTGTAGAGAGCGACTTCCGTGCGCCACCCTACTTAGGGGCTCGCGGTATTCGCTTCTGGATTTGGCCGGGGTCCGCTCGAGCTAAAAAGGCAGGACGCTGGGTGCTTGCGGCAGAGCTTGTTGATACATCGCGCCTATATGCGCGCTGTGTGGCCGACATTGAACCCGAGTGGATCGAAGAGGTTGCTGGCGATCTGATACGTAAACACTGGACTGAGCCCCATTGGGAAAAGAGTCGCGGTGAAGTCGTCGCGTTTGAACGAGGAACGCTCTATGGCCTTACGATTTATCAGCAACGTCGTGTGAGCTTTGCGCCACACGATCCGAAACTAGCGCGTGAACTCTTTATTCGTCAGGCATTGGTCGAAGGTGAGTGGGATGGTCGTGCGGCTTTTTATACGCATAACGCTCGACTCATGCGTGAGATTGAAGACCTTGAACACAAAACCCGCCGTCCAGACGTTTTAGTTGACGACGAATTGATTTTTGCCTTCTATGACGAAAAGCTTCCTGCGGATGTCTGTAGTACGGTGACACTCAACCGTTGGTTAAAGCGTATGGATCAAGAAGATCCGAAATGTCTACACATGACACGCGAAGCTTTGATGCGTCACGATGCCTCTGGGGTCACCAATCGCTATTTCCCAAAGACGATGGAAATGGCTGGGGTGAGTATGGCGCTCAATTATCACTTTGAGCCAGGTAGCCCACGTGACGGTCTCACATTGGCGGTACCCCTTTACGCATTAAACCAAATCGATGCCGTACGTGCTGAATGGTTAGTGCCCGGCATGGTGAAAGAAAAAGCTCAAACGTTGATTCGCGCCTTGCCCCAAAAAATCCGTCGCCATTGTGTCCCTGTGGCGGAGTTTGCAGCAGGGTTCTTTACGCGTACCCAAGAAGGGGAGGCGCGTAATACATCATTCTTAGAAGTATTAGCTAATGATATTCGTACGCAGACGGGGGTGCCCTGTGTGCCGTCGGACTTTAAGCTTGAACAATTGCCAGCTCACCTCATCATGAATTTTAAGATTCTTGATGAGCACGGCCGTCAAATTGGTATGGGGCGAAACTTGGCGCAATTGCGCGCAGAGCATGGTGAAGCGGCACAGGAAACTTTCCGTCATGTGGCTCAAGAAGATGCCGAAGTCGCAAAAGACCTTGAAGAGGGAATTACGGACTGGACGTTTGGTGAGTTGCCTGAACTCATGGAAATTTCTCGTCGTGGTCAAACCCTGATTGGTCATCCAGCGCTGACAGACCGTGGGACGGATTGTGCGATTGAAGTGTATGACGATCCGTTTGAAGCTCAACGAGAACATCGAAAGGGGCTATTGAGACTCTTTAGATTGGCTTTGCGAGAACAAGTGAAGTTTGTCGAACGTACGTTGCGTGAGCTGGGGCGAGTTCAGATGCAGGCGCAGACTGTGCCAGGGCTTGCAAAACTCTTCGAGAATCTTGAGACGCTTTCGACAGCAGTTGTGGATTGTGCGTTAGAGTCCACGGCTTTGGCAGAGCCTTGGCCGCAAGACGAATCGAGCTTCAGAGCGCGTCGAGAAGATGTCAAAGGACGTCTTACGTTGGTTGCAGGCGAAATTTCGCGTTTACTCACCGAAATCGTCTCTGAAGCCTCGGGTATCCCGGGTAAATTACGCCGGCTTTCGTCAGAAAAGGCCTTGATTGCTGATATTGAGTGGCAGTTGGGCGATCTTTTTAGACATCAATTCCTGACGACGGTGCCGCTCACGCAGTTAGCACATTACCCACGATATCTCAAAGCGATTCACTATCGACTCGATCGTTATCGTGATGATCCGTTGCGAGACGAATCGCGCAGAGCCGATATTGAACGCTTAACGGTGCCATGGTTGCGTGCGAAGGCAGCGCGTCGTGGGCAGGTGGACGCTAGGTTGGATGATTTTGGTTGGATGCTACAGGAGTTACGCGTATCGCTCTTTGCTCAGCAATTGCGTACGCCGATGCCTGTGAGTGTGAAACGACTTGAGCGTGTTTGGGGATCGATAACGCGTCTCTAAGAGCGTCATCCGTTTTGGTTACCATTCGTCGCAATTCAGTTGAAAATTCGGGTAAGTTGCCATTTCGAAAAAGAGTGTGATTAATTAAAATAAACAAATTCATTTTGTATCGTTTGAGTAGATACAAAAGCACCTCTTTTTCCAGTGCCTTTCAGGCCATAGGCAACTGTCGTGAATTTTAATTGGAAGAAAATTGTACTTACTTTAGGGCTCGGTGCTTTTGTTGCAACCGGGCCGCTTTGCGTAAACGTTGCTGAAGCAGCTACGGCTCAGAGCGTCAAGACGACAAAGAAAAAAGTTACTAAAAAGCAAGTCAAGAAGACGAATTTCAAATCCTCAGCGAAGAAGGCGAAATATGCCACAAAGAAAAAAGTGGCAAAGCGCACTACTAAGCGTAAAGCTCGTCGTACTGTGAAGCGCTCCGCTCCTTCACAAGCAACATTGGCTGGATTACGTCAAACGCCAGATTTACTCAATTTGGGAAGTAGCGTTGCTTTGGCGATTGATCAAGATACAGGGGAAGAGCTTTTTAGCAAAAATGCGGATATCGAGTTGCCTATTGCCTCTGTCACTAAGCTGATGACGGCTTTGGTGATTGCCGAAAGCGGTCTCTCGATGAACGAGAAAATCAAAATTTCGCGTGCGGACTACGTGCGTTCCACGGCTCGCTCTAAGTTGCGTAAAGGGATGGTCATGACGCGTAGCGCGGTGCTCAAAGCAGCGCTGATGTCGAGTGACAATCGCGCAGCCACTGCGTTGGCGCGTACTTATCCAGGTGGACGCAAGGCTTTTGTTCAAAAGATGAACGAAACCGCGCAGCGTTTAGGGATGAACGATTCGGAGTTTGCTGATCCTTCGGGCTTAGACAATCGTAATCATGCGACCGCTCGAGATTTAGCTAAGCTTGTAGCTGAGGCGCATAAGTATGAAGTAATTCGTGAGTCCTCGACTTTGCCTTCGGCACGCGTGAAGGCTGGGCGTTACCAGTTGCGTCTCACTACGACGAATCGTTTGATTGGTAATCCAGATTGGCAGATTGGAGTCCAAAAAACAGGTTTTACGACCGCAGCAGGCCGTTGCATGGTTGTTCAAAGCGAGTTTGCTGACCGTCGTGTAGTGATGGTGCTCTTGGATAGCCCCAATAGTGCACAACGCGCACAAGACATGCAAACGATGAGACGATTTGTGGAGAACGAAGAGCGTATCAATGAACAGTTCTCTTCTGTGAGACCCTTTGAAATGTTCTAAGTCAGAATGCCAAAAGCCCGCGCAATGCGGGCTTTTGACATTCTTGCAGGGTGAAAGTGGTTACAAGTCGCCGTAACCTCGACCACGAACGCGTTCATTAATTCGCGCGCCCATAGCGGTTGAGATGGCTTGGGTGATGTTGCAAAGCGTCGCGATATGTTGCGGTTGAAACTCTATCGCGCGATGTGTAGCCAAAGAGAGTGTTGCGATGAGGGATCCTTGCTGACCAAAAATCGGAGCGGCCACACAATGGACACTGGTTTCGTACTCTTCTAGGTCATAAGCCCATCCTGTTTCGCGAACCTTTGCGAGCGTCAACAGCAGTTTGTCTAAGCACTGAATTGAATGTTCTGTACAGACCTTGAGGCTTGTGCGTTGGCTATACGCGCGAAGCTCTTCAGGCGACATGCGGGAGAGAAAGAGTTTGCCACCCGAGGTAATGTGTAGGGGAGCCCACGACCCGATGCGACGCAATTGGTTGGCCTTTTGCTCTGGCGCTAAAACGTGCTCAATATAGAGCAAACGATCGTTGTCACGGATGGCCAAGTTGACCGTCATGTGCGTTTTAGTATGGAGTTGTTGCATAAAAGGGAGCGCGCGTTGACGAACAATGAAACGCTCATAAACGAGGTTCCCCAACTCCAGTAAACGAAGTCCTAAACTCCATTGTCCAATGGCATTTTGTTTGACAAATCCCATGCTGTGCAAGGATCCGAGAATGCGATGGACGGTGGAGGTCGAGAGCCCCGTCTCTTTTGCTAAAGCCGTTAGGCTTAGCGGTTCAGACGAGGCTTCGAGTTTAGAGAGCAATAAAGCAGCACGGTCGAGGACTTGGATGCCAGAGCGTGCGCTCTTATCCTCTGCGTTAGTCATCATACCTCTGCTTTGGGTAAAGCCGCGGCAACGATTTCAGCGATGTCGGCGATCTGTGTGTTTTCGGCTTCGGGCGTCAAAGACTTAGCGCTTTCAAGCATGGTTAAGCAATGGGGGCAGGCCACGGCGATGCAACCACTATCCGATTCACGAAGATCTTTGAGGCGGATGACGTTGACAGGGGTGTCTTGACGACGTTCGATCCACATCTGGCCACCGCCAGCACCGCAACAAAGCGTATTTGAGCCTTCTTCGTATGTCTTACGCATGGTGCCACAGATCTGTCCCAAGACGGCACGGGGTTCTTCGGTCACGCCGTTAATGCGAGCGAGATAGCACGGATCGTGATAGACCGTCGGAATGTCATTTTTCGTTAACCCAGGCAAACGACCTTCACGGATCAGGTCATTAATGAAAACCGTGTGAGTGACTACGGGCCATTTGAAGTCATCAAAGGTCGGGTATTCATTCTTGAGCGTATTGAAGCAGTGCGGACACGCGGTCAAAATGCGATCAAAGTCATATTGCGCGAAGTTGCCGATGTTTTCTGCTGCGGCTGTTTGATAGAGGTATTCTTCGCCTAAGCGACGAGCAAATTCGCCATGGCAACGCTCTTCGGCCATCACCGCAAAGTTCACGCCAGCGGCCTTCAGAATGGTCACCATGCTACGGGCAATGCGACGAGCACGACGGTCGTAACTCGCGGCACAACCTACCCAATAGAGAATGTCGTAGTGGGTACCTGCTTCAGCGACAGGAACATCGAGATCCTTAGCCCAGTCCATGCGTTCGTAAGGGTCTAATCCCCAAGGATTGCCAACAGAGGCGGTGTTTTCAAGTGCCATTGCGGCGCCTTCTGGGAATTCGCCTTGTTCAAGTGCCCAGTGTCGACGCATATTCACAATCATGTCGGGGAGATTGATCCCGGCAGGACAGGCCTGAGCACAAGCGCCACACGTTGTGCAAGACCACAAGGCGTCGCGAGAAACGATGTCCTGTAAAGTCGGAAGATTCGCTTCTGAGGATGCTTTTTCTTCCATGTGCATACGATCGCGTAAGCTAACGATCATGGCCCGAGGATCTAAAGGCGTACCCGCGCGAACGGCTGGGCAAACGTCACGACAACGGCCACATTCAGTACAAGCGTCAAAGGAAGCACGCTCGCGCGTATTGAATTGCTCAAAAGACGAAATGCCAAAGGTTTCTTGTTCTTCGATGTCTTCAATTTTGTGAATCTGACCAGCCGGTTTTTCTTCACGCGTCGCTAAGCCGACAGGCGTGCGATACAAGTGGGCATAGTAGGTGAGTGGGATCGCTGCGATAAAGCCTAAAGAGGCTAAGCCGTGAATCGACCAAAGCCATGTATGGATGCTTCTTAAGGTGGCTTCCGTTAAACCAAACGATAAGAGGGCTTGCGCGATCTGATGGCCAACAGGGGAGAAACTAGACCAAGCGGGCGTCGTGGCAGCAAGGCGTAACCCTTCAACGAGAAAGCCAGTGATTACAATAAAGGCAAGTGACAGGTAGGCGCAGACGAAGCGACCGTCACGAGGTAAGCGAGAGGCCTTACCCCAACGACGAAGGGCGCCAACCAACAACGTCAATAAAACAGCAACCCCAGCGCAATCGAGAATGAATTTATAGGCGAGGTAGATATTTCCTTTGAGGAACTGATTGCCAAAGACATAGTGACCAATATCCCAGTCAAGGGTGGCAAGTGCGGTACCGCAAAAGAGTAAGAAAAAGCCCCAGGCGAGAATGGCATGCATACGGCCTGCCCCTGTTTCTCGAATTTTCTTTTGTGTAAAGATGCCCTTGATGACTTCAATCCAACGCGCCTTCTTATTTGTGACGGGGTGGGGATCTTGTGGGCCTTGCAACCAAAGTTTGCGATTACGAATCACACCAGCAATCAAAACAAGGACGGCGGCAATGCCGAGGACATAAACGGCAATTTCGCCCCAAAGCGGGACATTCCAAAAGCCTGGACGAATAGGGAGGTCGGTCATGGGATTAGTTGGTGAATGGGATGGATACTTTAAAGCCGCTATTGTACCGAAAAGAAAGGGCTTTTCCGCATTATGGAAAAGCCCTTTTGTGAATAAGGTGAAATTAAATGATCTGACGGTAGCGAATGATGCCTGTACGGGGGTCTTTGACCGACTCCATCAGGACGGGACCCGAGAGACGTACGGTGCGAGTCGGTAAGGTCATCGGGGGGTGGCCACGACGCCAGTCGCGGGCAATGGTGATGTGCGCACGGAAAGCTTTACGATCCATTGGGAGACCTAAACGCGTGATGGTGTCACGTACTTCTTTAACGACAGGGTTCAAGCTTTCGGCAGGGCTCAATCCTGCGTAAAGAATTCGATGGCGATCAAACGTACCGACACGAGCAATCGTAATGTCTCGCGGCGTGAGCGTTGCGAGCGGGCGAATCGCTGCCGATAGGCGATGCGCTTCTTCAGCGGTCACGTCACCTACAAACGCTAAGGTGAGGTGAAGGTTCGTGCTTGGCGTAAAGCGCGCAAGCGGATCAAAGCGAGCAAAGGCTTTGGCGTCACGAGCCAAAGTATCGCAAACATCGTGCGGAAGCAGGAGTGCAGCAAAAACGCGGGGCATGGCAAATCCTTTGAAATGACACAGGGTCAAAAGTGAAGAAATGAAAAATAAAAAAACGCTACGATCCTGAGACCGTAGCGCTCGATGTTCGTGTGTAAAGCCTGTGTTTAGGCTTTCTGTTCGGTTCGCCAACGGGCGACCGCCTCAGAACATTCGGCGATAAGGGCCGGACCACTATAAATAAAGCCAGTGTAAAGTTGGACGAGCTTGGCACCCGCTTCCATCTTTTCAACAGCATCCTGCGACGTCATCACGCCGCCCGAAGCAATGATGGGCAATGCCCCTTTTACGTGTTCAGCAATCAAACGAACGACTTCGGTTGATCGTTCACGTAAGGGAGCACCAGAGAGCCCACCCGTCTCGTTGCAATTAGGCATGCCTTGGATACGATCACGACTAATTGTTGTGTTGGTTGCGATGACACCATCAATGCCGTGTGCGATTAACGTATCGACGCAACGTAGAATGTCATCGTTTTCCAAATCAGGGGCTAACTTCACGGCAATGGGCACATGTTTGCCGTTTCGTGTTTCTTTAAGTGCCAGACGACGAGTCGCGATACCGGCCACTAAATCGTCAAATTTGTCTGTAGCTTGAAGGTCGCGTAAATTCGGCGTGTTGGGTGAAGAAATGTTGATAGCGATGTAATCAGCATGGTCGTATACCGCATCTAAACACTTCTCATAATCAGATAAAGCATTGTCGATGGGGGTCACCTTGTTTTTGCCGATGTTAATCCCAAGGATCCCGCCACGAAGACGGAAGGCATCAGCGCTACGAAGGTTTTCAATGACCTTGTCGCATCCTTCATTATTGAAGCCCATGCGATTAATAATGCCTTTGGCAGGGATGACGCGGAAGCAACGTGGCTTCGGGTTACCTGGTTGAGCCAAAGGCGTAATCGTGCCAATTTCAACGTGTCCGAATCCTAAACCCCCAAAGGCACTCACACGCGTACCGTCTTTATCCATACCTGCGGCAAGGCCAATGGTATTAGGGAAGCGTAATCCCATGACTTCAATCGGATTTTCATCAGGCGTATGGGTCAAGCATTTGTGCAAACCAAGATGCACGGCCCAATCCAAATTGGCCATAGTTACTTGATGAGCCGTTTCTGGCTGCATCGAAAATAGAACTCGGCGACAAAGCGAATAAAGCATGATGAGTTACGAAGATAAGGGTTCGAGAAGTTTGGGATCTGCGACGAATGTGCGTTCTGGAATCCAATGATCTGACCAGAATATCTCCATGGGCTGAAAACGTTTTTTGTAGTCCATGTTTGGGTAGTCAGGGAGCCAATAGCCTAAATAGACAAATCGCAACCCATGCTGTTGAGCATATTCAATCTCAGAAAGGATGCCAAACGTGCCTAAACTTAATTTAGGAACATCAGGGTCGTAGAACGTATAGACAGCGCTAATTGCGTCGTCTAAACAGTCTATTATACAAACCATCTTGAGGTCGTTGGGATGTTCGGCGTCACTTGG